>JACCDP010480477.1_pt1 | contig 32512 bp, 37 predicted proteins | sample 7445841 | NCBI WGS metagenome assembly JACCDP01 (sample SAMN15323441, study PRJNA562643) | freshwater metagenome | isolation source: river surface water | place: USA:Blue River Watershed | collected 2017-08-17 | reverse complement strand
TTCCTGTTCAACGAAGCGAACCAGATCGATATCCCGATCGAACTGCTCAAGGACGACCACGTCCTGCCTACTGACTACGACATCAGCGTTAAGGACGAAAACGGCAACCCGCAGACTAAGACCTTCCTCGTACAGCAGAAAAAAGCGGCGGCTGAATTAGCCAGAACAAGAGCGAAGATGCTCGCCGAAAGCGCCAAGACTGAGGCTGAGTTTGCCCAAGCCGAACAGGCCGCAAAGGATGCTGAGCGCGCCGAAGTCGAAGCCCACACTGAATTCAACGACTGGCTTTCGGCTGTCAGAATGCACGGATCAGAAGGCCAGAGGCTTAGAGTCAAAGCGGCCTCTACCCTGTTCAAGGGCGTCCATATGAACGGAGAGGTAGGCGGCGGCGTGATCTACGTGAACACGGACGTGATGGCTAACACCACTCTGGCCCACGAAGTGTTCCACGGAGTCCAACTTGCCATTTACAGATCTCAGGCGATGAATCACTTCGCCAATCAGGTCTTCGGTATCCGGATCTTGGACGGTCAGGTTGTCGCTCAGGACGGACTTATTTCCAACATCGAACTGCTTAAGCAGTTTGCCGAACTTTACGCCGATGACTTTATCGGCGCCGCGCCTACTGACGATGCCGCCACACAGGCTCTCATCCAGAGAAGAAGGCAGGAAGCAAAAGATAAGATCGATACCGCGTTTGACATCCTAAGCAAGGATCAGAGCGGTATGAACCCTGATGCAATCAATGACGCGTACAACACACTGCGTAGAACAGCCGAAGAATTTGGAGCCTCTTATTTCGAGGCTTACCTACAGCGAAACCGGAAGGACTACCTGTTCAAGCAGGGCAAGTACGGCGCCCTTAAGACCCTTCTTAACAGCGTAGAGAACTACATCGACTTCCAGATCAAGACTGACCTGAACGGCGATGGCATCAGCCTCCAGTTGCAGAAGACACTGGACAACAGAAAGTCCAAGGAGTTTGAAGACAAACTTCTCAAGATGAGCGGTATCAGATCTACCATCGCTCAACTTCAGGCTCGCATCGGCAAACTCACGGTTGTCACCAGCAGAAACAAGGACGGATCCGTAAACACATACCACTTCAAGGATCCGGCTCTTGTTGATAAGTACCAGAGACTCATCGAGCGCAAACTCAAGGATCTCCAGAACATCAACGACAGCATCGGCAAGGTTCAGATCGGCGACATCTTCACCGATGCCAGCGGCGCCCACCTCGTTATTCCTCAGGTCGATAAACTGATCAAGAACCTGATCCAGAGAACTGAGGCCAACGGAAACCGTACGAACGCCCTTGATTTGACAAGCCTTCCTCCGGATCAACTTGCCGCCGTGCTTAGAAAGGCCGGCCTCACGCACTTCTTGGACGAGAACGGAAGGCTCAAGCCGCAGGAAAGAATCAACGCGGAAGCGGTAGAGCGCGGTAAGAAGGCGATCAATATCATCCAGACGCTTGGCCCCTTGTCCGGTATGGTGATCCACACGGATCCCGCTACAGGCGTAACTAGGGCTTCTGGCGTACTTACAAAGGAGGGTCTGGACGCGCTTGTCGCCGGCGATGCGATCCTGCCTAACGAGGCAAAGAACGCTCTTGCGATCCTAGAAGGCATCAAGACCGCTATGGGTATCTCCACCCTTGGCGGTAGCGAATATACGTTCCTTTACCACGGACTGAGCCACGAAAGTTTCGATACGTCCGGAAACGTTGTTCAGGATCGCAGACCTAAGAACATCGTTAATCCTACGTACAGAAAGGTCGTTCCTTACAGGCTCGACCTAGTTATGACCACCAATGCGGCTGACGGCTCAAAGGTCGCTCCTCATTTCGAGATGATGGTCACAACGCTAGACCTTGAAGTGTTGCTTCGCAATGGCGCTGAAAACTTCAATGCTCAGTACACCCTGCCTAGCGGCAAGGTGATCAGAGCCTCCGACCTGTTCGGCGGATCGTTCGACATCTTCAAGCACCAACTTCAGCGCTATCTTCAGAGTATGTCTGAACGCAACGCTCCTGCCGGCGCAGACCTGTTTGGTGGCGGCGAGATCGGCGCGGCTATCAGAGACATTATGTTCAAGACTGTCGGCGCCATCAGAGGCACGACAGGAAGAGACAGCCTTGGCAACCCCCTGCTGATCAACAATCCGATCATCTCTCCGTTTGAACATACGCAGAGAGGGCCGAATTTCGTCTTCACCACGTTTAGACTAGACCTGATGAGCGACCTCTCTGTCGGCTCTCAGCGCTGGGCGTTTAACGAGCGTCTGGCCTATCCTAGGGTCAGCCAGAACTACTCCCCGCTCAATCTTGGCGAGGCCAGAACGCTTAAGAGCGGACTGGTGGAGATTGCCGGCAAGCACGAATTTGAAGGCCAGAAGAACCAAGAGACCGGAGAGGTTGAGCAGATCAGCGTCAACTACAGGATCTACCAGAAGAAAGACCAGCGCTACTATATCACCGCCGACAACGAGGCGGTTGGTACGACCAAGGAGATCTCGTTTAGCACAGTAGAGGAAGCCAAGCGGTTTGCTCACATTCTCAGCCAGCGGCATATGCTCGCCGCGAAGAACTTGCTTCCTAAGACCCTTATGGCTGGGGACAGCGGAATCCTAGTCGCTAACATCGGCGGCAATCTAGTCCTCGTAGATTCAAATAAGAACTACCAGATCGTTGCCGGCGGTCGCACGTTTGCCACTGAAGACCAAGCGGTCTTTGCGGCTGTTACGATGCACAACGAACAGGCTCTTGCCAAGTTGGAGAAGTCTCCGAACAAGGCCAGCGCCAAGTTGATCCGTAGCGTTTACGCGGATCTTCCCCTGATCAATCCTCGTCAGCCTGAGGTTCTTCCGCCCCGCCTTCAGATTATGAAGGACGGATCTCCGAAACTTGAAACTATCAAGAAGGGCGGCAAGTCCGTAAAGTACACCGAAAGCGATCCGGAGGTTGTTGCTGGCCTTGTTAAGGCCGGTACGATCAAGAAGAAGTTGGTCTTCCAGAAGGTCGGATACAACCTGATGAACACGATGTTCGGTCAGCAGACCTTGCGCGTGGATTCCCCTGTTGTCCAGAGAGGCGCCGAACAGGCTTCCAACTTCGTGGTCGAAGAAGCGATCGAGGCGGCAAAGGATCCGGATGTCAAGAAGGCGCTTGGTTGGTACCGCCATATGGTGAAGAACGGCTATTCGATCTACGGCACTATGTACGGACTGTTCACCGAATCGCTCGGCGCAACAAGCGCCAGAACGGACGTTGAGCAGAACTTCATTCAGGCCGAAGAGGCTATCGCCCTGTTCTCTCAGGGTGCGTACGATGCCACTCTCCAGAGAATCAACCAGCAGTTGCTGGATCTCCAGAGAAGAATCACGTCCAAAGACTCCAACGGAGTGTCCGCATTTGAGGCAGATGCGATGCGTATGATCATCGCTAAGAAGGCTCTCAAGAACATCCTGAAGGAGTTCAACTTCGACAAGGATGACTACGAGATCTTTGACTTCCTTGAGCGCGATCCTGAATCCGGACTTACCGAAGAACACTATCAGGCTTTCGAGCGCGAGATGGCTCTTGTTTCTTCCAGACGCAAGAAGCAGAGACTGAACAACGAGGAGATCTCCGAAGCGATCAAACTGTCCCAGTCTCAGATCTTCAGAAACAATGAGAACCTGATGTTCCGCGCCAACGGAAAGAAATACAACGCCAACACCGTAAAGGTTGGTCAGGTTCTATATGGCCTCTGGCGCCAACTTACTGACGGCCCCAAGACTCCTAACTTCGCCGGCAATCTTGAAGGCACGATCAGAGAGGCCACCATTGACGTGTGGGCCGCTAGAACGATCCATAGAATCATCAACGACAGAATCCTTAAGAGATCCCAGTGGAGACTTTCCGCCGGTATGGAGACAGGTGTTGACTATATCTGGCAGGATCACGGCGTACCTGAGAACCCCAACATTCAGGTTGGCGGCGACTTTGGATTCGCTCAGGAGATCTTCAGAAAGGCAACCGAAGCCCTTAGACTTAAGGATCCGCAGACATTCAAGGATCTGACCGCTGATGACCTTCAGGCTCTGATGTGGTTTGCCGAAAAGAAACTTTGGGCGCAGAAGGGATGGACTGAAGGCGCCGGCGCTGAGATGTCCTCTTTCGAGGATCCGCTCGGCAGATTCTCCGGTGTTGTTGATCCTAACGGAATCGAAGGATGGAGCAACGTCCGCAGATTCATCGCCGGCTTCACCGGAAGTTATGGCCCTGAGTCCGTTCGCGTGGTGGTCAACGGAGAGCCTATTGACGCTTCCGCTGTAGCCAGAAACTCCGCACAGCCTTCCAAGGTGATCGACCTAGTCAAGGGTATGGCTCGCCGTACGCTGGGCGACACGCTTAGAGGTCTCAACGTAAACCAGACGCACGGCCTGTACGGAGACTCCGTGGAACACTCAGTCTCCTTTGACGCCGTTGCCAGACGAGGAAACAGAACCGTCCTTGAGAACCAGTTCGCCAAGGTTACCGGCAAGTACGAGCGCGCAAAGGCTCGTATGGAGATCTGGGCTGAGAGAGCCGCCAAGGCCGATCCTGCCAATAAGAAGGATGCCGAAAGCGCGCTTAAGTCCGCTCAGACGTCCTACAAGAAGGCCAAGGCAGAATACGACAAGGTTCTGGCTGAAGTGAACGCTGAGAAGTCAAACGTCACCGTTAAGAACCAACTCGGTCTTCTCGCCGAAGGCTTCATTGAACTCGCCAAGAACTACCTCCAGAAGGACGTGATGATCGGCGAGACTGTCGGCCCTGATCATCCTAACGCCAGACCGGCGCTCGACATTATGTTTGAGAAGCCGATGACGCTCGCTGAGGTTACTGCCCTCGTAAAGGCGATGACAGCCGGAAGCGATGGCATCGTTACCGGATTCACGGCTATCCCTGATCCTAGATCGCCTCACGCCGCTCGCATCGCTCAACTCTCCAAGATGATGGAGCGGATGAAGGTCAACGGCGAGGTTCCTGTTAAGTCCAGATACCTGTACAAGAAGTACGAGGCTGAGATCAACAACCTTGTTCGGTATAAGGGAATTCAGGCTCAGGCAAACCCTGAGATGACCTTCCGCTACCGTGAGTACAACGACAACCCGAAGATCAAGAACAACGAGTATGATCTGATGACCGCCACCGGCGCTCGCCGCTATATGGCTGACTGGAAAGCGGTCTTTACAGGAGCGAAGACTAACTTTGAATCTTACAATGGAAACCGACTTACCTTCAACGAATACCACGTCTCCACAGAGACAATCCCCTCTGGAGGTTACGACACCTTCAACCCTGCCGACATCGGCGCAGAACGAGACCTCGGTAGCCGCCTACGCCGCTACGAGCGAGACCTCGGTCGCGAACTCGCCGCACTTGAGGAGCAACGTCTCGGCAGAGTGGGGTCAGGGGACAGCCCAGCCTTCACGCCTGATCGCACTGCTTGGAAGACAACAGATGGGTCTGAAACCCCTGTCGATGGAAGAGAAAATGGTGTTAGCGATGATGCATCAGCGCCGTCCAGCGGTAATAAAGCCGATAGCCCAGTAAGAACGGCCCAAGAGGCTGACGCGTGGATCAAGCGCGTTTTTGAGCGTCCGCTCACCAGCACACGCAATGAGTCCGGTATGGCGTGGGGCGACAAGGAGTACACGATCTACCAGAAGCGCAACGCGGACGGCTCGATGAGCCAAGAGTTCAGGGTGATGGGCGCCTCTGACCGCAAGCCCACGATAGTCATTGGCAAGGATGCCGCTATGGCTGAGGTCAGGGCCAGACTGACAGGCGAGAAGACCGGCCCTGCCGGCGAGCGCGAGATCACGGTCAACGGAGTTAAGTTCAACGTCACTGAAGGTATGAGACCTGTGAAGTCTCCGAACGGAACGTACATTATGGAGTACGGCGCGTTCCCGAAGGGAGAACAGATCTGGTCGTTCTCGCCGACTGACAAGAACGCTCCGCAGATCATCAAGCACCAGTTTGGATCTCTTGCTGATCCGATTGCCATTGAAAAGTTGTACTACGCTGGAACTATGGCGCTGGGCCAGACCGGCCTTAGAACCCACGTTCCTTCTTACTACGTTGCAAGCGATAGGGCTGAGAGGTTCCTTACTAACATCAACTATGTGCTGACAATGCACCACGATGGAGTAAGCCCTCCCGCTCAGTTTGCCATTAGGAACTCGCCCAACGTTGGTGTTCAGGAAATCACGCCTGAGCATCCTACTGAGGCCGGACTTGTTATGGCTATGTCCACCGCTCAGGTGGATCCCACGCTTGAAGTACACGCTGTCAGATCGTTTAACAACCCTGTTAAGACTAGGCTCATTACGTCTGTCGGACATCAAGACGCGCAAATTCGTATGCGTCTTCCTTATAGAAAAGACGCCAGCGGAGGTCTTACTGTTGATAGAAACGTTGATGCCTCGGTCATTGACGGCTTTGGGATGGGCTGGAAAAACCACGCGTCCACTTGGGCTAGAAAACTTGTCAGAACAGGCAAAGAAACGCTTGGACTGAATAACCAAACCCCTGCACTTTCCGGCAAGGAAGTCGAGGGAGGTATGATGGTCAGGATGCAGGACGGATCGGAAGTCTTAGCGCGTGTTGATCAAAATGGGAAAGTGATCGGAACTAACACTGACGCGGTTGACGTTGGTAGCGCCAACGTTCTTCAGGGAACCAACTTCTTCTTCGGCAAAAAGAACATTGAAGCCCTGATCGCTGACGTGACTGCGATCCAAGATCACAACAACGCCACGGCAAACAGCGCCAACCTAGCAAGCAAGACAACGGCTCTTCTCGACAAACTTAACAACATCCTTGTCGCGAATCAGAGCGGCGCCATTGATGCCGCCGCAACTATCAACTCGCTAGAACTGGCTGTAAGAGAATTCAGGTTGGCTACGGTCAGGTTCCAAGGTGAAAACTTCACCGCCGGCAGGGATGGCAGATACATTGACGCGGTTAGACGCCTAGATAAAAATCTCGCCCATACGACTACTGCCGCCTTGAAGTACGTTCCCTTCTTGGCTCAGATCGGACTAAAGCCGGCTCAGAATTCCCTGTTTGCTATGCAGGAGGCTATGCACGGTGCCGGCAGTGCGCTTAACGGTGAGAACGCCGCGATCCTACACGGTTTGGGTATCGGAACTGAGAACACACAGGGTGTCAGTTCTTACATCGTGAACAAGACCGGCGCGGTCTATAAGACGAGAAGGAACGTGTACAAGGAGGGCAACACGCTGTTCAGTTACGAAGCGCTAGATAATGGCACAGGTGGCCCATACGCCGTTAAGAGTGTTGATAGAAGCCACTTCAGCACTGACGTTGCCGTCACTGAAACCGTACGCGATCAGCGTTCCGGAAACATCGTTTCCTTCATTGTTCCTAACACCGCCTACTCGCCTGTCGGTAAGCACATCGGCCTAGAGCGCGCGTTCAACTCTGAGGTGGACAAGTTCGGATACAGCGTTGCCAGCAAGAAGAACGGCGGACTGTTCTCCAAGCGCGCTCAGGCTCAGTTGCCTGACGAGATCGAGATCCATACTAGTATGGACTCCGCCGGCAACATCCACGTCAAGGCGATCGACAGCAATGATCACAACTGGGTAAGGGTAGATGAAAAGGATCCTCAAACCGGATTTGAACTTAGAAAGCAAGAGGATGGAGTCATTATGGACTTCCAGTTGCTTGTCGGACGTCTCAGGGGTAAAGAAGGTTCTTCGGTTAAGGGTAGCACATTGCCGCCGTCCGGAGAGGTCACCATTACAGGTATGTGGAGACCTAAGAAGGATCCGTACCGTAGCAGTTGGAACGAAGACGTCTCACAGCCGATTATGGACGCTGAAGGCGAACTTGTCGGTGACGTTGATACTGTCGAGAGTTACTACGACAAGAGAAAGAGACGTATGGTCGGTTCTCAGCCTAGGGCCGCAGATCCCAAGATCGAAGCCGCTGTCATCGCTGAAGTTGTCGAGCGCCTGAGACAGGCCGGAATCAAGATGATCGGCGAAGATCCGTTTGAGGCAACTCGTATGTTCGATCAGATCAAGGACGCGATGAAGGGCGAAGATCCTTCAAAGTGGACTAAGGGCTGGGAGCAGGACGAGCCTAACTGGAAGATCAACCCGAAGGTCGAGTACTCGCCGGCCTACGACAGATTGCCCGATCCGCTTAAGGCTCTGTCCGATGAGTACACTCAAATCCTGTCCAAGTATGGCCTGACAAAGCGCAAACTCACCACCAAGACAGCCGCCAATGTTCGCGAGGATCTTGTCGATGAAGGCATCGCCAACAGATACAGCCACGGCGAAGCCAACGAGCGCGCGACAGGACGCGAAGTCCTGAACATCTCCGTGGAGGATAGGAAGCGTCTCTCTGAGATCGTATTGCAGTTTGCAAAGCATAATGGGTACTTCACTGATCTGACTCACGCCAGCAGATCTAAGTCCATCGAAGGCCCGATGCGCGGAACGTACACCGATCACGGTGTCGCGCTTCACGCCGGCATCAAGGGAGAGCCGTACCAGATCAGCCAGTTCGGTGAGTATAAGTATCCGATGAAGGCCAGAGGAACTTTCTTCGATGTAAGAGAAAGCGCCCATATGGACAAACTTGAGGCTCAGGTTAAGAAGATGATCGATGAAGGCAGATGGATCAAAGCCGGAAAGGAAAGTATGGCTAAGTTGTACAGGTTCGACACCGTTGCCGGAGTGATGGCGAACATCAGGGACGGCAAGGGTCAGTTCCACAGATGGGAGCGGCTTGGCGCCTTCGGTGATCTCAAGACAGCCCTAGAGGGAGCCGGCTTTGTTGGTTACAGGGAGATGGAAGGATTCGGAGGAATGGGTTCCGATGACCCTCTCCCGCACGTTGCGATCACCAAGTCTAACAACGTTAAGTTGTCTGACCTCGTCACGTTCGGGCCGGACGGCTCTGTGATCCCGATTCACGAACGGTTCAACGTCAAGAACGCCGATCCCAGATACTCTCCGGTGGACAAGATCGAAGACGGTCAGGTCACGGCCTATCGCGCGGCTGGCAGAGACTACATCAACAACTCGTTCGCCGGCTCCGCCGCGTTCAGGTACAAGATGCTACCCCCTGAGATGAAGCCGCTTGCTGACGAGTATATGGGCATCACCAGAGGCGATAAGTGGAAGGATCACCTGTCCCCTGAATGGAAGCGCCTTGGCGAGATCACCCAAGCGTTCGCGGAAAGAATGGGCTACACCCAGAAGGGCGAAGAGACTGAGACTTCCGGTCAGACGTCCGTCAACCCTTCCGTCCAAGGCGAGGCCGGCATCAAGAGCGTCAACCCTGTGACCTACGATGCTAACGGAACTCTCATTCCGATCTTCGATCGATTCAACAGGATCACAAAGAACCCCAACTACTCGCCTGTTAACCGCAACACACCTGAAGGGTTTGTTCCTTACGAGCGTCTGTTTGACGAGGAGAACGCCACCGGCTCCCTGTACAGCAACAACGCCAAGGCGAGACTTGGAGACTACGAGTTGGACTTCGTCCAGATCAAGGATCAGGAACTGAAGGAAGGTATGGATGACGCTCCTATGGGCGCCAACAAACTTCCGGACACGACCAACCCGATGTCCATCATCAGGCTCACCAAGAAGGGCGCCAAGGATTCTTCCGTGGAGTTCTACCTGATGGTGAACAGAGAAGCCGAAGAAGGACGTCCTCAGATTATGAGCCGGATGGCTGTGCTTCAGATGAGCCGAAAGAAAGGCGACATCACAGTTGAGCCTCTGATCGGTGTCCTGTCTGAGGTTGTCGAACGACTCAAGATGACCGGCGTCACTCAGTTGATGGTTCCGAAGAAGCCTTGGCCTGAGATGGCTTTCCAACTCAGAGCGAATCTTGAGAAGGCCAAGAGCGAAGCCATCGCGCAGGGAATCGACTACCAAGGGCCGGAGATCAGCACGATCGTAGACGAACACGATGCGCTCAGGATCGTGATGAAGGACAATATGTTCGGACAGCAAGTGAATATGGAGGCCGGCCCCACGCTGATGTACACGATCAAGAGAAACCAGCAGTACAGCCCTGCCGACAAGAACGCTAAGCCGAAGAACTCCGTAACAGGAGAACCTAACGCGGCGCTAGTAAGAGCGGCTCTTCGCGCGTCCGAAGAAAAGAAGAAAGGCAACGGCAATGGCAAGTAGTCCTGACTTCCAAGCGGCGGCTGACGACTTCAAGCGCGGCGGCTGGATCGTAAGCCTGTTAGGCGGAGCCGGTATGCTTGCTCGTATGCTCATCACGGATCAGACGTCTCCGGTGATCATATGGGTCAGGAAGATCCTTGCCGCCGGAATCATCGGCGTGATCGTTTACTTCGCGCTACACGGCGTAGATATGTCCGGTATCTACAAGGCATTGATTATGTCGTTCTCAGGTATGGCATCACCAGAGGTGGTCGAGTTCATCATCTCCAAGATCAACAATGAAACAGCCAAAATCAAAAAGCCAAAAGCCGCCGCAAAGAAGAAGCGCCGCTGAGGCGATCATTGCGATCCAGAGCGTTATGCTCCTGCTTGTCGGCATCGCCGGCATCCTGAGCGCTACAACGATCGTTGCCGGATTCAAGGCGATCACCAACGCAAATTCCGCAGTAGCCCTGATCACTGACAAGGCGGTCATCACTGACGCCGGCGACAACATCCCGATCGAGCGAGTCGAAGGGATCGTAAACAATTTTCACATCGTATGCGCCATAGCACTAACCATAGGAGGAATCGTGGCCCTAGCATCTGGGGTACGCTTACTTCTGAAACCAAAATCCTGATCAAATGGATCTTCGATCGCTTTCGCTCTCTCTTGTCGCGCTGGCTCTGATCGCCTGTTCGACCAAGAAGCCAGACCAGCCGGCGGTGGCTGAGGCTCCTATCGTGGCCTCCGACAACTTCGCCGACAAGCAGGACAAGGCCATCGAGCGCGCGGCTGGCTACGTGAAGGTAGCCAAGGACGTCAACGCCAGCGCTGAGCAGACTCCGCCGACCAAGACGGTTGGCGTGTTGCTTGAGGCGGCTGGATCCTACTTGGACAAACCAAGCCAGAAGAACATCGACCACGCCCTCGCTCTTGCCGGAGACCACAGCAAACTTGCCAAGGTCAAGGAGGAGGCCGACAAGACGATCAAGGAGATCAACGCGGCTTGGGAAGCCGTGGTCAAGGACGCGGAGCGCCGGCGCGTTGAGGCTGAGCAGAATCTTAAACGAGCGCAGATGGAACTAGACGCGGCGTCCAAGCGCGAGAGGGATAACCTCTTGGGTATGGTCGGCGCCGGTCTGATCGCTTTGGGCGCGCTGTCCCTAGTGTTCGGTCACTGGGTGGGTATCGGGAAACTGGGTGCAATAGGACTCCTAGTAGCCGGAGCGGGGACAGCCGCCCTCCCTCGCCTGTTCGACTCCAGCGAGTTCGTCTGGATCAGCCTAGCCTTCATCGGCATCGCGGCGCTTCAGGCGCTGATCTACCTGAGCCGCCGGCTCTGGACTGCGGTCAAGCCTGTTGACAAGCCTGTAGACCCTCCCATAACTGAAGATCGCTGATTCATAGGTGTTTCAGCGGTGAAGACCAAAAGGCGAGAGCCTTCTCCCTAGTTGCTAACGCGGCTAGGGAGTTTCGCTTTAATAAGGTTTCGCGCTATTAAAGGGAAGTGGTGCGGGTGCTGGGAATCGAACCCAGATCAGCCGCTTAGAAGGCGGCGGTTCTATCCATTGAACTACACCCACGAAAGCCTCAGGCAGGAATTGAACCCGCGACAACCTGTTTACAAAACAGGTGTTCTGCCACTGAACTACTGAGGCGGAGAATCTGGAGGAAGGTCGATCACGACTTCGCCCTTCATAATCTTGTCCAACTGATCGTGGCTGATCCTGAGCCGGTGTTCGGTCACGCTTGTCGGCTGATCGTTCAGGGCCAGCGCCTTGTCGGTGATGATCGCGATCGCGAGCGGCAACTGGGAAGGAGAGATGTTGTCAACTTCGTTGAGCAGACGTTCGCCCATACGCTGAGCCGCCGCCATAAGGTTCTGGCTGTGGCCCTTCTTCCACGCGTTGACGTCTACGCCTTTTCCAAGTTCGTTGCGGATCGCGGACACGGTATGCTCGGAAGACTTAACGGTGCGAGCGATGGAGACGATGCCCTCGCCGGCCTTGAGCAAGCGCTCGATCTCTGCGCGCTTCTCCGGCTCGATCTGGCTACCGGTGTGTCTGGACTGCGTGTCGGTCTTGATCCGCTCAGGCTGAGGCTCGTATTCCATACCCACAAGATGCTCGACTTGTCACAACCGGTCAACTACTGACATCAAATGATCACGTATCATTTTGATATCGCGCCGCCGGAATCCACCCATCAGGCCGCGCTTAGGATCCTCAAGAACAAAGCCGGCAAGATGTTTGTCGGCAAGATGAAGAAGTCTGACGCCAAGAAGTGGGAGGATGCCTTCAGGTCGGTGCTTGCCTACAAGCGACCCAAGGAACCCCTGCACAAGGACAAGCCCTTGCGGCTGATCGTTGGCCTGTTCTACAAGCCGCCGAAGAGCCGCAAGTGTCCTGAGATCGAATGGAAGACCACGAAGCCGGACGCCGACAACGTGGTCAAGGTGATCCTAGACTCGCTGGTTGACTGCGGCTACATCGAGGCCGACCAGAAGATCGCCGACCTCAGGGTTATGAAACTTGAGTGGGATCACGGCGGATTTGTCGAGGTGATGGTAGACGCTTGCAGTCCCTTCGCCGGCAACAGCATCAGTTGACCGCCGCAGTCGCGCACAGGTCGTAGAACTCCCTGAGCCGCGCCACGAAGGCCGCGCCTGTCTCCGGATCAGGGAACCGTGCGCCTAGGCTCTGGCCTGTGTAGTTCGTGGTGATCAGGGTCGGGCGCTTGTTGGCGCTCCGGTCATCCACGATCTGGAACAGGCAGGACTGGGTACGCTCGGTCAACTTCTCCTTGCCCAGATCATCGATGTAAAGGAACTGGGAGCGGCACCACCGGTCAACCACGCGGTGCCAATCACCCCTCTGGAAGCCTTCCTGAAGCCCGAACTCGATGTCGCGCATAGTCAGGGCCGTGATCTTGACTCCAGAGGCGTGTAGGCGGTTGCAGACGTACCAAGCGGTACGGCTCTTGCCGATCCTAGTCGTGCCGTGGATCAGGAGGCTACCCTTGCCGGACTCAGGAGTCCAAGACTCGCAGACTTGCTTGAACTTGGGGGGCAAACGATCCGGATCCGTGTCGGCGAAGACGGCTGGGATCTCCAGCGCCGGCTTCTTGTTGCGCTCGGCCTCCTTCGCGATGAAGGCGGCGGTGCTGGTCTCAACGCATTCCTTCTTGGAGCAGACCTCCGGAGCGGGGAAGGAGATGGATCCGAAGACAAGGCCGATGGTCTCGCCTCCGCAGTGGATGCACTTTCCTTTTTCAGAATCCACGGCTGTGATCCTCCGCGCTCAGGGGTTTCTTGCCGTGCTTCTGATCGGGCCGGCGAACAGGGAACAGTCCGTACCATCCGTTGCGGATGGAGGCTTCGATCATTTCCTTGGCGGCGACCTTGAACGTGATCGAGTGGCGCTTGGACTCGGCCTCGATGGTCTCGATGTTCGACTCCAGCGCGCGTTGGGTAAGCGGACGCTTGATCTCCTTTCGGTGATCGATGAACGAGTTGATCAGTTCGACCACCTCGCTGTCCGACTCCACCTTGAACTTAGCAAGAGCAACGCTTACGAGGACTCCCTTATTCTTATTATCTTTTACTTTATCTACTACCCTATTGGTGGCGATTTCCTGCCTAGGGGGTAGGAGGTTTTCCGCCTTGGAACTGGAGTTCGATTGGGCGAAGGCGGAAGCGAGGCGCCGGTTGCCATCGACCGACCAGCGCTTCAGGACGCCGGCGGCTTCAAGCCTAGTCAGGTACTCCCTGATCTGGCGCTCGCCCACGCCAACGGTGTTGGCGAGGTACGCGTTGCTGGCCCAAGCGCCGTCACCCTTGTCGAGGGCATCGATCACGCCAAGGAGAACCTTCTCCGTGACGCTGAGATCCGGCTTAAGCCAGAGTTCGCGGGGGATGAAGATCCCCACAAATCCTAGTGATGGGTTTTCCATTACTTAGCGAGGTAGACGATTCGGTTGCGCCCATCATATTCGTGATGGGTGATCAGGCCGGCCTTGCGGAGAGCGGTGATCGCGGCGGTGATGTACCTCGGCGTGACGCCGAAGTACTCGCTGGCTTCCTTGTTCGGGACGCGAGCCACGCCGCCCACGGATCTGGAGCGGAGGTAGCCGTGGACGAGGGTGAACAGGCAGTGCCTGTTCAGAGCCTCGTAGGCGGAGCGTTCGATCAGGAACGCGTTGGGAGTGTCGGTCTTCATATTAGGCTTCGACATCGATGATCGTGGTGGAGTAGGAGTACGTGGGGTACGTGCCGATATGGTCGGCCTTCTTCCACTGATCCAGAAGGCTGGTGCGGATGCCGTCCCACTTGGTCAGGCTGGCGGCATCGATCTGGTAGAGCGCGACCGCGTAGGGCGCCTCGACCTTCTCGACAGCCACGAAGACGAACTTGGTCTGCGCGTTGCCGAAGCCGGCGCGGCGAGCCAGATCAAGGTAATGGCTGGCCTGAAGGGCATAGCCCCACTTCTTGATCTCGCGGGGGAACGTGAACTTGTCCGCGCTGGTACACGTCTTGACGTCATAGATCGTGTTGGTCTCCGGATCCCAGAGGTCGAAGCGACCCTTGATCGGAAGGCCGTTGTCGGCGGTGGCGAACACGCTGAGTTCAGGGGTGCCGTTGCGAAGGGCGCCGCCGAAGATCAGGTTGTCGCGAAGGGACGCGGCGATGTCGAGGACGCGCTGGCGGTCTTCGGCATCGATCAGGGTCTTGCCGGCGTTGGCAGTCTGGAACTCCTGCCAGATCTGCTTGCCGACCGTAGTGCGGCGATCAACGACCGGAGCAACGACCCATTCGGTGGCGAAGCGCTCAGGCTCCAGCACAGCCGCGTGGACGGCGGTGCCGAAGATCTGATCCTTGCTGGGTTCGCTCTTCGGCGCGCTGAGGTACGCCTTGAGGTGAGACGGCGACTTGAGCAAGTAGCCCAACTGGGTCTTGCTGAGGCCGGCTCGGCTGTGGTACTCGTCAGCCGCCAGTGTGGCGGTGACTTCGATGTCTTGCGGGTTCTTCATTGGTGTGGGTGGGTGGAAAGTTTAGATCAGCGGTTGCCGAAGATGTAGGCCGCGACAGCGGCATCGAGAGTCTTCTTGCCGCCGTTGTGTTCGGCGATGCCGGTGAGAAGTTTCTTCTCGATGTAGCGATCGAGCGCCTCAAGGAATTCCTTGGACGTGCGTTTGCCGTGGCTCTTGATGAACTTGCGGACGGTGCTGGGCTTGATGTAGATCATAGGTGTAGTACTGGGTGAAGGACTAGCATTAGATCAGAATTTCTACGGTTGTCAAATTCAATAGTGTCATAGTTCTCCGCCGGCTTGACACCAAATGCCCCACTGTGCAGATTGGTGACGCACACCTATGAAAACGATCATCACAGACAAGATCCAAGGGGTCATCGAATCGATCAGCGGCGAACAGCGCGCGTACAGCGTGGATGTGAACTACCTGATCAGCGTGGCCCCCTTCACCGTTGCGCCTGAGTCCAACAACTCGTTCATCGAACACAAGGCGCACGTCACGTTCACCGTCAAGGTTCTGGCCCAGCCCAAATGGACTGACGTCCGGTTCCACGACAGCGAGGCGTTCCTCAGCCGCCGCAAGGCGGACATCGCTGAGACTCCTGACATCGCCGGATCCGCCGCCGACTATCAGGACGAGAACGACTCCAAGGCCGCAGTCGCGTCCGTCTGGGCCACGCACGACAAGCCTGATCAGCGCGCGCGCGTGATCGGTCTTCTCCTGAAGAACGGAGGTCTGTCGTGAACTACGCGTCCCTCCTGCTCCTCCTTCCGGCGCTGGCCTGTGCCAGCGTTGTCGATACGGCTTTCGTCAAGGCTGTCGGCAAGGTCGAGTCCAACAACAACCCCGCCGCGATCGGCGACTCCGGCGCCGCCAGAGGCGAGTTCCAGATCCATCAGGCCGCGTGGGAACAGATCAGCGCGGCTCGCAAGGTGCGCGGTCTGCCCACCTACAACTGGCGCTCCGGCGCGCACGACAAGAACGTTGCGTTCGCCTACGCGACCGAATACCTCAAGTGGGTCGAATCCAACCTCAGCCGAAAACTGAAGCGCCAGCCTACCAAGGCTGAGATCTACGCCGGCTGGAACCTTGGCCTTGGATCGTTCGCCAAGCGCGGCTACGACCTGAGCAAAGTCCCCTCCATCACCAAGAAAGCGATCAGCAAACTATGAAGCACCACGGAAACTACCGCCGCAAGTCCGGCAAGCGCTCAGGCCGCAAGCCGAACTGGTACATCAGGCTCGTCCTGATCAGAGACAACATCAACAAGGCGCTCGCCGCCTTCGACAAGCGCCCCCGCCGATGAGCGACTTCAAGAACACGCGCAAGGTCGATCGTGATGATCTGATCATCCACCGGATCGCTGACCTGATGGACAGCGCCAACCTCGCCCAGTCCCACATCGTCAGGGGCGAAGGCGACAAGGCCAAGGGAATCCTGAATGAGGCCACGTCTTCGTTCGTCAACAGACTGTCGATGATCTGCCGCAAGGTTCAGGTCACGCACAAGTGCGAACTGGGCCACCTCTACGTCAGGGTCGAAGTCCAAGACGAACACGGCGAATACGAGGCAACGCTCAAGGCGGTGTCTCCGTTCCAAGAATGAGCCGGCCCTCCTATGAAAGCGAAGACGACCTACGCAAAGAGCAGGAAGCGATCGAAGCGCTTGAAGCGGTCTGCGGCGTCCAGTGCCGCAAGACGCCAAGGTACTACGAGATCGACTACTGCATCGTCAATCCGGCGGAAGAAGTCCAAGGCTGGATCGAGATCCGGTGCAAAGGCTTCCGCCGTGACGCGCACAAGACGTTCTACACGTCACTCAAGAAGTACATCACCCTCTGCCGCTTCTCGCAAGCGACCGGTTTGCCGTCCTTCATCCTCTGCAAGTGGCAAGACGAGCCAGTCAGGATCTACCAAGTACTACCTGATGACCTTAAACGATATCGGATCACTGTTGGAGGGAGGACAAGAGTATCAAGGGGAGACGATCAGGACATCGAACCTGTCATTCATATCCCGACTCAGAATTTCGTAAGCCTCTCCTCAGCCAACCTATGAAGCCAAGACCATACGACAGCCTAACCAGATTTCTGGTCGATTCAGAATCCAAGCCGGACGAGGTTCACCTCGTTGATCTCACCGGCTACGGCCTGATCGGTGAATGCTCCTGCCAGCACTTCACGCTCAAGATCAAGCCGGCGCTTGATCAGGCCGACTCAGTCACCTTTGACGATCCGGACAAGCACCGTTGCAAGCACATCAAACTTGTCCGCGAGTTCGTGCTGAACCACGTGATCGGCGCGTACGAAGAAATTTCTCCCAACACCACCAATGAGTAACATCCAAAAACTACGTGCGCCGTTCAGCCCTGACCGGATCGAATGGCGCCTTCAATCGTGCGGCTCCAAGCCGGACGGTACGATCTGGGCGCGATGCCTTGCGTACATCGACAACCGCGCGGCAATGGAGCGCCTAGACGAAGTCTACGGCGAGGACTGGAGCCACCGCGAAGACTTCCGCCAGATCGGCAACTCCGCCGTCTGCACGGTCGCGATCACGATCGCCGGCGAAGGCGAGTTCCAGCGCACGGTCTGCGGATCCTGCGAGGTCGAACTCAACAAGACCGATGACATCGATCCGTTCAAGAGCGCCGCGTCCGGCGCGATGAAGAGGGCCGTGGTAAACCTAGGCATCGGTCGCTATCTGTACGATATGCCTGATGCGTGGGCCGAAGTCACTGACTCCGGAATCTATCAGGGCAAGACGAAGGAGGGCGTACGCTTCAAGTGGAATCCTCCCAGCCTTGGCGCCACCGCGCCGGCCCCTGTTGGAATCGATCACCTGATGCCGCGCGCTCCGATCCACGGATCCACGGCAACAGCCACCGCGCAACCGGCTACGCCGGCTACGTCTGGCAACTGGCGCGATGTCGTCATTCCCTTCGGCAAGCAACAGGGCAAGACGCTTGGATCCCTCCCGCCGAAGAGCCTCCAGTGGTGGCAGGAAAATTACCAGCCCAAGCCCTACAAGGGCGCGATCAGCGCGAAGGATCAGGCGTTCCGCACCGCGCTGGATCAGTCGATGGGCGACAGCCCGATGGCCCTGAGCGCCGAAGAACCGGAGGCCCAAGACGATGTCCCCTTCTAAGCGGCCCAAGCGCGGAAAATCGAAGCCGAAGGTCTCCGCTCTGCGCGAACAGATCGCGGAGGCCAACGAGGCCGCGCTCCTTCTGGAGCCGGCTGAGATCTACGATCAGGCCATCATCGGCCTGACGTCCGGCATCGAGCCGGTCGTGGTCTACGACCACGGCCTGATCGTGGAAGCGCTGATCGAGAGCGGTCAGAGCGAAGAGGACGCGGTCGAGTGGATCGACTACAACATCATCGGCTCTCTGGGCCAAGCCGGCTCGCCGGTGATCCTGAACCGTTGCCTCGATGACTACCTCTAAGCCCAAGGCCGGCAAGCCGGCGCGCAAGTGGAGCCAGATCCGGATCCACCCTGAGGAGGAGCGCCTGATCAACGAGATCTCCAAGCGCACCGGCCTGAGCCGCACGACCACGGCTCGCCAGTTGATCCGGAAAGCGCTTGGCCTGACCAGCGCCGGCCTATGACAAAGTCGTAGTTGACAAAGGGAGGAACTGGTGTTCTACTGTGTGCCTTCACCCAATCCTACACCGATGAATAATCCGTTCCTCCCGATCAACGAAACCGTCAGCCACGATCAGGCTGTCGAGATCCTCACCGCCGGCGTCAGCGTCTACGAGCGTGGCTACACCAAGCACGAAGCGCTCTGGCTCTACTGGCACGGCGCGCTCCAGCAACAGGTCTCCGGTCAGAAGCGCCACAAGGGTCTGCGCGAAGACGTCCACGCCCTGCTCGCTCAGGCCGGCAACCCCCAGCGCAAGAGCGCTGACTTCACGGTGCTTCTCGCGGCCTTCCGTGACACGTTCCCGAAGCCGGTGCTGTTGAGGCTCTCCGACCTCAGCATCCAGATCAACGCGGCCCAGCAGTGCATCAAGAACTGGGAAGCCAAGGCGCCCAGCGAAGAGCGCGACCGCGTGATCGCCGCGAACAAGGCCGGCCTCGCTGAAGACCTCGCCAACCACGAACGCCTCAAGGCCCACGCCGCCTCGATCGTTGGCGACTTCACCGTTGGTCGCCGGTGCAACTGGAAGTCCATCCTGAGCCAGTGGTACGATGGCCCGATCACCCTGCTCTCCGGCAACGGATCCAGCGCCGTATGACACCCGCGCGCTTGACATCCCTAGAATTCCTGATCTACTGGTACTCCTTCACCCATAACACCAATGAATAAGCCCACCATCAAGTCCATCGACCTCAGCCACAAGTCCGAGCGCAACCGCTCCGCGATCTGGGCTGACGGCACCAAACACGCTCTCGACTTCAACATCGAGGGCATCACCGATCAGGGTCTGACGTTCTACGCGGACGTCACCGTGATCCTCCAGACGTGGACTGACCTCAAGGACGGTCAGTTCGTCCTGACGACCGATCTCTCGATCGAGCGTTTCACCAAGGTCTCCGGACACGTGCCGACTCCCCCGAATCGCGGCGCCGGCTGGAAGTACAGCGACCTGACCGAAGCCGAGATCGAGGCCGATGAAGCCGCTCAGGAGAAGGCCGACTGGGCCGCTGAGGTCTTCGTCAACGAGATCTCCTACAAGCCCGAACACGCCGCCCTGCGCGAGCAGATCAAGGAAGCCGCCTTCAAGGCGCACTTCAACCTCCGCTAACCTTCACCCCCCAACACCGATGAACATCAACGTCCTCACCCTCCGCGCACGTCACCTGTGCGCGATCCTCACGGCGCCCTTCGGGTGCGCCGGCGATGACTGGCTCTCGCCTGATCAGCGCAACCGGTACGAAGCCGAACTCGACACGATCCGCGCGGAGATCGAAGCGATCGAACACGCCGCGCGCAACAAGGAGGGCAACGCCAATGGCTAACTCCAAGCGCGCCGCGAAGATCAAGCGGATCGAAGACGAGGCCGACCAGCGCCTCCAGAAAATCGAACAGGTCTACGAGGCCGACCGCAAGTCGGGCCGGCAGTTCAACCTCAACGCCGGCGAGATCTTCGCGATCCTCTCCGGCATCGGCAAGACTCCGGATCAGGATCAGGCGATCGAGATCGTCAACGCGGTCGAGCGCGATCCGCACCTGTACCTGACCACCGGCACGTGTTGCTACAACTTCGGTCGGATCCAGTGCATCGCGCTGGGCCACCACAACGAGGACGAGCAATGAGCATCCTGATCAAGGCGCGTGACATCGAGCGCGCGCGCGTCCTGCTACAACAGGCGCACGAACTCTCGCACACCGGCGAATCGCTGGCGCTCAAGTTGAAGGACTGGCACCTGTGCCACTACTCGTACCTCTACGAGCCGCACGTCCTGTTGCTCGATCAGGACAAGCGTATCCAGATCGTAATGACGGAAGAGACGTTGCTCCAGTGCTTCGGTCACCAGATCTGGATCGCGTTCCTCAACCGGATGGGCCGGACGTCCGCGTCCGATGTCCTGCACCGTCCGCGCCTCACCGGCTTCACGTGCGAAGGCCGGCTTGGCCTTCCGCCGGACTACCTCTACGGCGCCCAGATCAGCGAGGTGATCAACTGGCTTCCCTGACCGGAAAGCCTATGACACTTTGCGTGTTGACAGACGGTGGAACTTATGATCCACTGTCTGCCTTCACCCAATCCTACCGATGAACAACACCGAATCTAAGCCCTCCTTCCGCACCTTCCTCGCCGACCACGCCGGCGCGATCGTTCGGGCCACCACTGAAGACGTCCGCTCGTCCTTCGACACCGACTACTACGGCACCTCGTACGTGGTCGAGATCTGGGACGGCGCCAAGGTCGATACCGTCCGCGTCTGCACCGCTGGCTACACCAACTTCAGCGGCATCGATCCGGTGCGCTGGTCTGAGACCCCTGACGAGGTCTACGCCCTCTATCAGGCGATCAAGCCTGACCTCTCTGAGGCCAACCGCGCCGCCGCCGAAGCGATCCACCGCGACAGCGTCAACGCCGCCGCCGGCGCCGTCACTGAGACGTCTCTGGCGCGCCTCCTGAACGAGCGCCTCGATGTCGTGATCGGCTCCAAGCACGGCTGGAAGTTCAAGGGTCTCAACGCCACCGTGGTCAAGGGCCGCAAGGTCGCCAAGGGTACGCAGGGCGTCTTCTTCTGGCACGGCGAATCCCAGTACGGCTTCCGCGCCGGCCTTCAGGTCGCCGGTCAGACCGTCTGGATCAGCGCCGACAACCTCAGCCTCGACATCCCTGCCGGCCTCCGCGATCAGGCTGTCGCCGCTGGCCTCGCCGCCGTCCGCGAACAGGCGCTCGACCTGATCGCCAAGGGTGGCCTTGGCCCGATCGGCAACACCGTCCGCGAAGCCTACTGGGTCGGTTCCCAGCGCGTGGTGACCACGCCTGAGTCCCAGTTCCTCGCGACCGCCTACGCCGCCGCTGAGGCCGTGATCACTGCCGCCGCGCAGGAAGCCGGCGCCGCCCTCAAGGCCGCGTACAAGGCCCAGATCAAGACCGGCGCCGCCCAGTCCGCCCCGCGCGACTGAGCCGCCGGAACCTATGACACTATCGCGTTTGACAACCGTAGAAATTCTGATCTACTCCTAATCCTTCACCCAATACTACACCAATGAACAACACCAGCACCAAGTCCACGTCCGTCACCCAGATCAAGGTCGAGTCCCTCGCCTCCGCGCGCCTCGCCCAGTCCGAGATCGCGAACTCCCTCCGCGCCAAGTTCGGCGCCGAGTGCGTGATCGAGACCTCCGAGATCAAGCGCAAGACCAGCGACACCGGCCTCGTCTACAGCGCCGAAGCCTACCTCGCCGTCAAGATCGACCTGACCAAGACCAGCGCCGCCAAGCGCTGGGTCGCCGGCGCCAACGCCGCCCTTGCCAAGGGCATCGATGCCGATGACGTCCGCATCACCGGCGGCAAGCCCAACGCGTGGGATCGCACCACGATCACCCTCGACCGCCTCGTCAACGGTGGCGCCGAAGCCCAGACCGTCTTCAACGTGACCGTTCGCCTCAACACGTTCGACAGCGGCGTCCGCGCTCAGCCCTACGCCGGCGAAGGCGACCGCACTTGGTTCCGCTGGGAGTACGCGAACAACGGTCTCGATCGTCAGCAGATCTGGATCCCGAAGGCCGAGATCATCGCTCGCTCGCTTGAACTGACCGCCAACCTCGACAGCGCCAACGGCGATCGCGTTGAGGGCTACATCGGTCGCCGCTACGACTCCTCCACCCGCGCTTGCAAGATCGCGGTGTTCCTCGCCAACGCCGAAGAAGCCGCCGCCGAACTGATCAGCAAGATCGGTCGCACCGCCGACCGCGTTGAGGATCTGGGCCGCACCTACGACCGCGCCGCCGAAGAAGCCGCCAAGGCCGCTCGCGAGTCCGAGTGGAACGCTCGCAAGATCCGCTCCGAGTGGGTCAACGCTCAGGTCGATCAGGCCAACGCTGACGCCGGCGCCCAGTCCTCCTACGACAGCCGCCGGATCGCTGACTACAGCGCCGAAGGTCTGTCCGCCGGTCGCCTCGACATCCGCACCGCGAACCTGACCGTGGACGAGGTCAACGCGATCCTCGCCGTCCTGACCGCCGCTGGGCGCCGTATCGCCTCCGGCCCTGTCGCTGGTCAGGCCAGCGCCTGATCGGGCTTCCTAGGCCAAGCCAGAGGGTCATTCGGGCCGGCTCCAGATCAGGGGCCGGCCCTTCGGCGGATCCGCCGGCTATGACACTCACGTGCTTGACAGACCGTGGAAGATCTGTTCTACTGCCTGCCTTCACCCAATCCTATGAACACCATCGAATCCTCCCTCAGCAACCGCCTCGCGAACTGGAAGCGCGCCTCCCGCGCGATCAGCGCCGGCTTCAAGTTCAACCAGTTGGACGGCGACCTCAACGGCGACAACAACTGCTGTACCGTGATCGCGCTCAGCAACGTCACCGGCATCTCCTTCGCCGATGCTCAGGCGATCGCCGCCTCCGCCGGTCGCCGCCGTGGTCGCGGCTTCTCCTCGCCCCGCCTGATCGCCGCCGCCGCCCAGCGCGGCTTCAACTTCAAGCACGTCTGGGACGACACCAGCCTCGCTCTCTCCGGCGGCAAGGGCATCAGCGTGAAGTCCTTCTGCGAGCGCTTCTCCAAGGGCCGCTTCTACGTCCGGATCTCCGGTCACGCGTTCACGATCATCGATGGCGTGGTCGAGGATCGCTTCCAGCCCAAGGCGCTGGCCCGAATCACTGACGCTTGGGAGTTCACGCCGGTCGTCAAAGCCTCCCAGTACGCCAACCCCTACTGAGCGCTTGACACCCACTGGAACATCTGATCTACTGTCCTCCTTCACCCACAACCCAGATACAACAATGAGCCTGATCCACACTCCCTCCCACGCCCTCCGCAACACCGCCAGCCTGATCGAGCGCTTCAACGCGCTCAAGGCTCCGGTCGCCAAGGCCATCTCCAAGTGCAAGGCGCGCATCAACTCCGTGCCGGCTGTCAACGCCGCGTACAACGCCGCCGCCAAGCAGATCGTCCCCGCGCTCTACGCGAAGTCGAACCACGTCTCCCAGTGGGAGGTCGAAGCCGCTTGCGACATCTTCTACAAGCACTCGCCTGAGGCCAAGACCCGCAAGCGCCTCCGCGCGAACCTCAGCCTGAGCCGCACCGTGCTTGAGCGCTTCACCAAGCAACTCAACCACGTGTCGATCGATGCCGGCTACGCGATCGAGCAGATCGACCACGAACTGGAGCGCGTTGGCAACATCCTCTATCCGGCCCTGACCGCCGATGACCACAGCGCCCTGCGCGCCTTCCGCGCCGACCTGAGCGCCCTGCGCTCCGACATCGCCGTCATCAAGGCCGAGATCGCCGGCATCGATCGCGAAGCCTTCTCCGCCGGCCTGACGTCCCTCTGATCCCACCTCCACCTCCACCCACAACCCAGCACACCAATGAGCAACAAACCCGCCACCCACACCGTCACGAACCCGATCGACCCGAACGAGTTCTTCCAGCGCAAGTCGCCGCGCGTGTACACCCACGCGATCGTGATCATCGACACCCAGACCAGCGAACACATCGACAAGTTGATCGCCTCGATCCAGAGCAACGAGGCCCAACTCGCCAAGACGCTCGCGCTCGCCGCCGCCGCGCCTGAGAAGACGATCGCCGGTCGCTACGAGAACCCGACCGATCCGAAAGGCACCAAGTGGATCGACACCGTCTTCGGCGCCGATCACTACAACAACTGGGCCGATCGCCTCCGCGACTCGATCGACCGTGGCTACGACCGCCTCGCCCAGTTGCGCCGCGATGTCGAGGCCGGCAAGGCTGACGTCTGGTGCGCCGGCTGGTCTCAGTCCGAGGCCAACGCCCACAAGGCCGCGAAGCGCTGGGCCGGCCCTCACTGGCGCCAGATCCAGATCATCCCCTGCCGCCGCTCCGGCACCGGCATCATCACCTCGTCCTGATGCACCTCCTCGATCCCACGTTCCTCCTGATCTGCGGCATCGGCCTCCTCGCGTGGCTGATCGCCGCGATCGGCGCCGGCCTCGCCTTCGGCCTCAAGGCTTGGATCGCCGCCAAGATCGCCAAGCACCTCATCGACCGGCCCTAAGCCCTCGTCCCAGTCCACGCCAGATCAACGGCTCGCCGCAAGGTGAGCCTTCTTGTTGCCCCAGCCCAGCCAGCACGTCCAGCCGGCCCACCACGCCCCGATCGCACCCCAAGCCGCACCGTCCCCTTCCCCAGCCCATAGAGCCGCTCCTAGGGCCAGCCAGACCCCTTGGCCCACGCGCCCTAGCCCTGATCCCACCCGCGCCCCTAAGCCCAGCCGGTACCCTACCCATCGGCACCTGTCCTACGGACACCCCTGATCACGTGGCAATGGCCCAAAAGAACGCCGCTGTGGCCCCTACAAGGCCATTGTCATAGCACCTGAGGCCACTGACCCTAGCCGGATCAGAAGCCGGCCTCCTAGAGCCTTACAGCCGGCCCGACTATGACAGTTACGACCGGCACGTCTCTGTGTCATAGGTATGGCATACCCAGCGCGTCATAACCGTGTCATACCCAGACCGTGTCATACCTGTGTCATAGCCATCCCTGTCATAGTGTGTCATAGGGGTGGGGGGGGTAGGAAAATTGACCCGACTCAATTACGCGGCGCATTTCACCCCAGAGAAATTTTGTGCAAAAGAGGCTGGACAGGTGTTCACCTGTGATCAGATGTACACTATGCTGATCAAGATCGAGCCTACGCGGGAGTCCGAACTGGCGAAGGTGCTAGGGATGAGCCGGAAGAACCTAAGCGACCTGAGGGTGAAGAGTCTCCGGCCCGAACTGGATTGGTACCGCGAGGAAACCAACGCTCCTGAGGCTCGTAGGCCGGTTTGGATCACCGCCGAGGGTATGGTGGCCCTATCCGTCATTCTGGGGCTTAAAACCGAACAGATCGAAGAGGAGAAAAAAAATTTTTCGGTCGCTAGCGCGACCGAGACGGTCGAGTGCTTGGTTGTTCAAGCCTTCCCCCGCAACCCGACTCTTGTGCAAGTCATCGCCGGCGGTCAGCCCCGAATGATGCGCGTGAAGGATAATCGGAAGTGGGCTAAGGGGATGAAGGTTATGGCTAGGCAGGAACAAGGGATGAGCAAGTTTCTGATCCCGCTTAGGAACCCTAGATTCTTCGGGAGGTTCTGATGCCCCTGATCACGACATCGGTCGAGCGTCTGGCGAATGGGATGTCGGAAGGCTACCTAGCCGGCATCATCTATCTGGCGCCGGAACAGGTGGCTGGCGGCGGAATCAACGTGTGTAAGTTTGCGACAGATGAATGCAAGAAGGTGTGCCTTAACACAAGCGGTCGAGGCCAGATGTCCAACGTGCAGGAGGCGCGGATCGCTCGTACTAGGTTCTACTGGAACGACCGCGAGGGCTTCTACCGTCAGGTGACCGAAGAGGTTCACGCGCTGGAGCGCAAGGCCAAGAAGATGGGACTCAAGCCGGCGATCCGGCTGAACGGCACGTCCGACCTAGACCACAGGGCTTTCATCAGCCTGTTCAACGAACTGCGGCTGGATCAGGGCTTGGATCCTTTGATCTGGTACGACTACACCAAGCATCCGACTAGGGCGCTGACAAATCGAGACACTTTCTACCACTTTACGTACAGCCACGGCGGCATCGGCACGATGGACAAGACGATAAAGCACGTGGAGGCCGGTGTGAACGCCACTGTCGTGTTCGCGACCAAGAAGGGCCACCCTCTGCCGGCGCACTGGAACGGCTTCAAGGTGATCGATGGAGACTTGCACGATCTCCGGTTCCTAGACCCCAAGGGGGTCATTGTCGGCCTCAGGGCCAAGGGCAAAGCCAAGAAGGTTCAGCCGGCGATCAACGGATTCGTGAATCCGGACTTGTCAACCTGACGGTTTATGACACAACCTTACTTGAACCACTACTATGGCTAAATCCAAGAAGAAGATGAAGAAGGGCGGCAAGCGATGCTAACCGCGATCCTGAGTTTCATTGCCGGTGTCATTGCCGGCGCCGTTGGCGCTGTTCTTGTCGCTCGCAACAACCGTTCCAAGATCGAGAAGGTTCTCGATAAGGCGGACGGCGTCAGCGAGAAGTACAAGAACTATATGACCAAGTGGTCTGACGATATCAAGCGGTGAAGGAGGCTAGGAACTCTGCTCGCGGGGGTACGAGGCGCTACCAAAAGGCGTCTTCGTACTACCAGAGCGCGGTAAAGTTCCAGTTGCGCCGAAAGGGGACTACTCTTGCGTCCTCTCCGGCTAATCCTGTCAACCGTAAGTATCATAGGGACTACAGCCGTAGACACCGCTCCAGAGGCGGCGCCTGATTATGGAGCGGATCGCGCTGACGCCCCATCCGGTGATACACGCGCCTTCTGCGGAGCAGATTAAGGCGCTTGTAGCAAAGTATGGCGAAGAAAAGACAATTGAGTTCCTCCAAGCAAGAGAGGACAAGATTATCGCTGAGAAGGCAGATCCTTACCGCCACGGCTACGAGCCTTGGTATTGGAAAGATGCAGACAGAGTCCTTGGAGAAGCCGATGAACTCCTGCTTTCAGGCGGCAATCGAGCGGGGAAGACCGAATACGCCGCCAAGCGGGTGGTATATACTCTGATCAACAAGCCGAACTCCCGCGTATGGTGCTTACACACGACCAGCCAATCGAGCATTCAGATGCAACAGAGCGTGGTCTGGAAGTACCTACCAAGCGAACTGAAACAAGCCAAGAAGACGAAGGTAACGAACATCGCCTACACGCAGAAGAACGGATTTTCGGAGAATTCTTTTGTCCTTCCGAACGGTTCGCAGTGCTTCTTTATGAACTACGCGCAGGAGCGTACGGTCATTGAAGGTGGCGAGACCGATCTGATCTGGTGCGATGAACTTGTGCCGCTGGACTGGGTGGAGACGCTCCGGTTCCGAAACGTCACCAGAAAGGGCAAACTGCTAGTCACGTTCACACCAGTCACAGGTTATACACAGGTGGTCAAGGACTACCTAGCCGGTTGCAGGGTAGTTGAAACTAAGCCGGCGCGCCTGATGGAGGGGATGAACACCGTGCAGGGCTGTAAGTCCGGAGAGATGCCTTACATCGCAAAATGCGTCCGCAAAGGGGCTATGGCGATGTGGTTCTTCTCCGAATTTAACCCCTACAACCCATTTGAACACCTTGCGAAGGGGCTGAAAGGCCGGTCTTCCTACGAGATCAAGATCCGCGCGTATGGCTACGCGGAGAGCCTTCAGGGTACCCAGTTCGCCAGATTCGGCGAGGTTCACATCGTTCCTCCCAGCGCCGTGCCGAAGGAGGGGGCCAACTATATGGCTGTAGACCCTGCCGGCGCCAGAAACTGGTTTATGATCTGGTGCAGGGTGACCCCTGACGGCACTAGATTCATCTACAGGGAGTGGCCTGACGCTTCGGTCGGCGAGTGGGCGCTACCCTCTGACAAGCCTGACGGCAAGATCGGGCCGGCGCAGATGACCAATGCCGGCAGAGGTCTCGATGAGTACAAGGAACTGATCTTCTTCCTTGAGAAGGGGGAAACGATCGTTGAGCGCTACGTAGACCCGCGCGCGGGGGCGCAACAGGTAGCCGGCAGGGACGGCGGCACATCTCTGATCGACCTGTTCCAAGAGGGAGACAGGCCGATGTTCCTGATCCCAGCCGCCGGCATCGCGATCGAAGAGGGCGTTGGCCTGATCAACAACTGGCTTGCTTACGATATGAGCCAGCCCCTGTCCGGCCTAAATTGCCCTAAACTTTACATCTCCGAAGACTGCCAGAACCTGATCTACTGCCTGAGAGAGTGGACTGGTCAGGACGGTCAGAAGGGCGCCAGCAAGGATCCGGTGGACTGCCTGAGATACCTCGCGGTGATGAATCCCGAATTTGAGGACAGCAAGACCTACAAAGCCACCCAGCCATTTTCCTACTGATATGACCTACCCGCCCCTGATGTCCAGAAAAGCCGCCTCCCAGATGACCGGCCTGTCCCCCCGCTACTTTGATAGGTTGCGTAAGGAGGGGAAACTCAGCACCTATAGAACTATCGGAGGACAGCACAGGTTCTACCGTGACGAAATCCTAAAACACATTTCTACCAATGAAGCCCCAAAGAACACCTTGGAACTCGCCGACAAGCGACCCGACAGCACAGGCGTCTGACACGCCGGACATCGGCAACCTGATCAAGGAATACAACGAGTCGCTGTACAACGGCTCGTCCCTTGATCGTCTCGCCGCCCTTGACGACATCCGCTATTGCCGATGGGACGGTCAGTCCGATGACGGCAAAAAGCACAGCGATGTGCGCGGAGACGGCAATCCTGCGATGCCGTGGGAAGGCGCATCTGACGTCCGCGTCAGGCTGGTTGACCGCACGATCAACGACCTGTGCGCTCTCCTCATCACCGCGTTCCAGCGCTCTACGCTAAGAGTCAGCGGCGTCACGATCGAGGACGGTGGGCCGGCGGCGGCTAGCGCTTCCCTGATGCGCTGGATGCTTGAAAACCGCTATGGCAGGGAGATGTATATGGAAGCCTACCTTGGCGCCCAGTACGCCCTAACGTACGGATGGACTGTCTTCCACGTCACTTGGGATCAGCAGTCGGCTATCCGCCGGCAGAAGGTGACGATGGACGACCTGAAGGCTGTCGAAGAGATGTACAAGCAACAGGATCCGCAAGGCGTCCTGTCCAACATCACCCAGATGATCCAGTCCGGAGAGAATGACGATTATCTGGCCCATTCGCTTCTCCAGTTTATGGAGAATCTCAAGACAAGTCAGGCGCTCAAGATGGTTCGCGAACTGCGCGAGAAGGGCGAGACGGAAGTCGAAGAGCCTTACGTGTTCAAGAACGCTCCCTGCGTCACGGCTCTTAAGCCGTACGATGAAATCACGTTCCCGCAGGAAACTACGGATCTCCAGCGCGCGCGCGTGATCTTCCGCCGCACGTTCCTTACTGAAGTCGAACTTCGTGCTATGGCTGTCGATGACGGCTGGAGCAAAGAATTCGTGGAAGCCGCCGCCGCTCAACTTGGCAAGGCGTCTATGTATAACGACCCCTCGCTGACTCCTGTGACCAACGTGCTTACCACGAACGTCTGGAGAGGTAAGAATATGATCGAGATCGTCTACGCCTACGCGCGACAGATCAACAGTGACGGCATTCCGGCGATCTATTACACGGTATTCTGCCCTCAGGTCGGAGACAAACTGTACGCCAAGCACGAAATTCTCGACTACTACCACGGCAGATATCCGTTCGTGGGCTGGTCGAGAGAGATCACGCGCAGACCCATTATGGAGTCTCGCGGCATCCCTGAAGTCAGCAGAACTGATCAGGACGAAATCAAGGCTCAGCACGACTCACTGAGAGACCGTACGGCGATCGAAACGCTTCCGCCGATGAAGGTGGCTAAGAGAATCGGCGCCATCAACAGAATCGGGCCGGCTGTCGTGTTGCCGGTCACTACAAAGGATGACTACTCTTTCCTTGAGCCTCCTGCTGGCAATCCGCAGATGGCTTTCTCGATGATCGAGCGCGTGGAAGCGCAACACGCGGCTTACTACGGACTCACGTCCAAGTATGTCGAAGACGTTAGATCCCAGTTGCTCCAGCAGACTATGGTCAACGGATGGCTTATGGCTTGGACTGAGATCTACCAGCAAGTCTTCTCGCTCGCGTTGCAGTACCTGTCTTCCGAAGAGAAGATCCGGATCACCGGTGTCGATCTTCCCGCCAGAGCGACAGAAATCCACGGCGGCTTCGACTTCATCGTCAAGTTTGACGTACGCGAGGTCGATACGAACCTCGTTATGGAGAAACTGGATGCGATCACCAAGTTCGCCATCCCGCTCGACCAGTCCGGCATCGTTGACAGGACGAAACTTGTCAGATCCGTCATCGAGGCGATCTCTCCTGACGCCGCCAAGGAACTCATTGTCGCCAACGAACAGGCTTCTCAGAAGATGTTCAGAGACGTCCAGACCGACATCGGCCTTATGCTACTCGGCAACTCGCCGGCGTTGGTCGAGAACGATCCGTCCGCTCAGACGAAGTTGCAGTTGGCCCAGCAGATTCTTCAACAGAATCCCAAGGCTCAGCAAGCGCTTCAGGGCGACCAGATCTTCCAGCAGTTGTTCCAGACCTACGTCCAGAACCTATCGATGTCCGTTCAACAGGCTCAGAACAAGGAGACAGGCAGAACAGGCGTTGCGCCTCAAGGCCCGAACCTTGCTGATCAGGTCAAGAGCCTCATTGAACAGGCGAAGGAGGCCCAGAAGGCTCAGTCTCAAGGCACGGCTCAGGCTCAGCAGGACGTCAACGCTGAGGTCGCGGCTGTGAGAGGCCAGCAGACGCAGGAAGCGATGGCTCAGAACGCTCAGGGTGACGCCGCGATGCAAGCCGTGGCTCAACTTATGGAGCAGGGTATGTCGGAGCAGGAAGCGATCGCTATGGTCGAACAGCAGATGGGCGGCGCTGGCGCTCCTCCTGAGGGAATGCCTCCCGAAGGTGAACAGCCGATGATGTAATCTATGGAAAACCTAAAACCTACGGACGAAATCATCAGGAAACTGTCTTTCAGGGGCAACAACGAGGTCTTTGACGCCGTGATCGCGGTCATAGACAGTTTCGTGAGCATAGAAACAGCCGGCGCAATCGCGCAGGATGTCCCTCCGGACAAGCGCGCGCACCAGTGCGGACGCGCGGAGGGTCTTGTTGACCTGAAAGTCTTTCTTTTGGACGTCAGATCTAACTCTGAGCGCAAGAACGCGCCCGATGTTGAATGATGTATACCAAAACTTGCCGAAAGATGCGCGAAATAACAGGCACAGACTCTATCTGTTGACCTGTTGATCTTTAGGGCAAAAACTGTCCTCGGTTCTGGGATCCACAAAACCCTGTCGGACTCCTTACAAGTCCTTAAATTGTATGCCCAACGCAGAAAAAAACAATGATCCTGCCGCTCAGGCAGATCCGCAGAGCGAATCCAGCGCTCTGTCGCTAGAGGGTCTTGCCGCCCTCATCGAGACTGGCATCGATACTGGAAGCGATGCCTCGGAGGCTACCGGATCCGATAACAATACGGTGGAAGACCAATCACCCGCCCTCGATGACCCTCTGGCAGAGGAACTCCAGCGCGACATTGGCGATAGCAACAGATCAGAAGAGAACTCGGCAGAGGACTCTGGATCTGATGATAGAGAAGAGGGGAATGGTATCCCCAAGCATATCCAGAAGCGGATCGATAAGATCACCGCTAAGCGCCGCGAGGCGGAAGCCGAAGCCGAAAGGCTGAAAGCCGAACTGGAGAAACTGCGGAACGAGAAGGAACTGCCCACGCCGCCCAGAACGAAGAATCCGTACGCCAACGTGCTGGATGACGCCGGTCTGAACAAGGCGCTGGAACAGGCTAGACAGATCAGAGACTGGTGCGAAGAGAATCCGTATGGCGGAGAGATCCCGAAAGGTAACGGTGAATTCCTCAACGTGGACGAAGCAGAAGTCCGCAAGATGAAGATCAACGCCCTGAAGGACATCGAAGTCAACATTCCCGCTCAGGCTCAGTTCATCAATGCTCGCAGACACTTCGATCCGGTCGCTGAGGCCGAATATCCGTGGTGGAAGAAGAAGGATACCAAGGAGTACCAGACAGCCGTGGCGCTCCTTAAGAACTTCCCTGA
>JACCDP010006816.1_pt1 | contig 32513 bp, 37 predicted proteins | sample 7445841 | NCBI WGS metagenome assembly JACCDP01 (sample SAMN15323441, study PRJNA562643) | freshwater metagenome | isolation source: river surface water | place: USA:Blue River Watershed | collected 2017-08-17 | reverse complement strand
GTCTCAATGATTTCCGGCTCAAGGCTCTTGTTTCTTGTAATCATCGTAATCATCGCCACGTCCGAAATCTCGGTCGTTGTTATAATGAATATCAATGCAACGATTGTGGACATGTTTTCCAAATTGATAGTGGGGATTGATGCATATTTTTTTGTTTTTTCTTTTTGCAACATGTTTGTTGGAAACCGTTAAATATGACCTCCGACGCCGTTACTGATTATCCATCGTCTCTTGAAGAAATTATTGACGATGTAAACTATAGGAAAGAGACAATCAATGCTCTTAAGAGATTCAAGCGTTTGAATCCATGGAAAGGCGATCTAGATAGTCGAATTACTAAATTCTGCAAATTGCATCTCTCTCTTTGTGAGATATACGGGATTGATGTTAAATTTCGGTGTCATCCTTCGATTTTGGAGAATAGTCATTCTGGTCAGTCCAATTATAATCCGATTTCTAGAACTATTACTCTTCATGGTCGTCTTTCCGTACTTACGTTTTTGCATGAATGGGGTCATGCCCTCAAGGGTAGAAGTGAACGAGAGGCATGTCGTTGGAGCGTCAATCTTTTTCGTCGAGTGTTTCCCAATAATTTTGAACGGCTAAGAAATAATGCACGTGGTCATTTCTTGAGCGGTTAATATATAATATATATCTTTTTACGATCCGGCTATATTTAAGCCGGATTTTTGTTTTAGGAGATTATATGAAAAAAATGTCGCTTGCTATAGTAATGTTTTTGTTATTTGGCAATACAATGAATAATCACTGTGAAAATGTGCAAGATACAGTATATGCATTAGAACCAGAAACAGTATCTTGTATTGATACAATCAATATGTGTGTCGATGAAAGTTTCTATGAAACAGAAACACAAAATCAATTAGCTATATCAATTAATAGAGACATACAGCTAGCTCTGTCACGTATTTGTATAAGTGAATCCGGATTTCAAGTTCGAACAAATGATTGCAATATGATATATCATGCATTAAGAACTCGAAGTGATAGCGGAGAAATAACTATGGGAATAATGAGAGCATATGCTCCAAAATCCTTTGATTTAGAACGTACAGACAATCATCGGTGGATTGCACATTTACGTTCAGATTTTCGAGAACCACGTGGTTGGAGAGAAGTTGCATCAATTTCATGGTCTACAAGACGTGAAGGATTCCGGCAAGTTTATGAACATGTTGGAATGTTATTGAGAACACGTCCAGAAAATCCTTGCGGTGTACGTATTGACCATTGGGGTGCAAGATATTTTCGTAGAAATAGACATATCAGAAATGGATGGACACCTATAGAATGTGGTGAAACATTAAATCAATTTTGGAGTTTACCAGATTAATTAAACATATGTCGGTAACTCTATTGAAAGTTTTAAAACATCCAGGATTAAATCTTGCAATAAACGTATTCATGATGTTGTTTCAATTTGTAATGGCGGCTAATCAGTATCTTCAAGGAGATATTACAGCCGCCTTTACTTTTTTAATCTCAGGGTTTAGTTGCTCCACAGCAGTTATTTACTGGATATTAATTTGGTGGGCATCTAAAAAATAGTTTACAAACCGAAATTACCTTGCTATATTCTATACATTGATGGCCCCATAGATTAATTGGCTAAATCACCGCCCTTTCAAGGCGTGAGACTACGGGATCATACCCCGTTGGGGTCATTAAATGCTATATCTCATTTCAATCGTGTTAATGTCATTAACTTTTCCATTTGCTTGGGGAGGTTATTTTCTTTTGCAATCTAAACATCAATTGATCCGATTGATAGGGTTTTTTCTGCTTTATCCGTTTTGCGTTGTTTCTATGCTGGGATTCAAGGACTGAAAAATACTTTAAACCTTATACATATAATGATATTATAGTCATATGTCCAATAAGCGTAAACAAAATGAGCCTAAGCGGCGGTCTGCCATCACTGAATTCATGATCCTTCATATGAAGGGTGACGTTATGCGTGATCGGCGTCGTCGTCGAGAAAAGGCAAAGAAGTATGAATACCGAATTTTGGAGAATTGGTAGTGTCTTCAAAAATCGGTCATATCGATCAGATACCAGGCGGTAAACGTTTTTGGAAAGTGGGCCGAGCATATATGCTCCGTTATGCAAAAACGCTTTATGCATTTCAATTAGATTTGATTGAAAGCAAAAAATCATTTCATCGTCGTCGGAATATTCGTTGGATTGATTCATCATATATGTCAGTTTTTAATCCGTTAAACAACGGAAATCATATCAATAATAAGATTGATAAAAATACTGTTTTTATTTTGCTACGGCCACCTCTATATCAAACTCTTCTTCCCCATAAGGAAGATAAAGGGCTTCCATCTCAGTTATATTTTCATTATCAAATTAAGGTTCTTTGTGGAGAAAAAACTGGCTGGTTTGCATTCCCAGCTAACGTAAGTCCTCGTACAATCTGTAAACCAATCATATAAAGAAAGAAAAAATGGCCCGCAAAAAGAATATATTGCCTTTTGTTATTGAACGTTCTAAAACGTTAGACGAACTCATTAATAGCTCAAAGTTCAGTAATAAAACAACTCTTGAAAAGATTGACACTCTCAACAAATTTCGTTATAAGAATTATTATTCATATAATTCTTATGGATTTAACAATTTGATTGAAGACCAATATTGTCAGAATATTGTATTTAATCATGTTTTTGATGAAAGTGGTATACCTGCCAAGCCTCTTTATTTTTTCAAAGATAATATAACGTATCAATATATGGTCAAGTATGCAGTAGATGCTGCAAATTCTGAGCTTTTAACTGATATTCAAAAGCCAGCGATACCATATTCGCCTCATGGTAATAATTATGCTATTAGACCTATCGAGATATGGCTAAGAGCCGATGCTAATCGATGGAATTGTAATGAACGGCATATGAAATTGCTTAAGATACTTAAGCAACAATATGCAAATGCATGGCTTGAACTAAAGCGTCGTAAAGTGGCAGAGTTGAAGAAATCTCTCGATGTAGATAGCATTAATGATTATGTTGCCGCTCGAAAAGCAGAAAAGACTCAAGCCATTATGGATATCGCAATGGCGATTAGTTCTTTGACTGCAAAACTGGAGACATTCCGTAATCGTATTGGTAACATTTCTTCTGCAATGGAAGCAAATAAGCTTTTTAGTGAAGCAGAGAACACTTTCTATACGCTAAGAAACGTACATAATCGTAATTTGCGTCGTCTTAATGATAAGACTCGTATTCCTGGTGGTGCCAAGACTAAAAAAGTAATTGAAAATAAGAAATGAGGAGATATCTATGGAAGATCAATCAATGATGATTATTGTTGGTGTTGCATTTTTTGTTACCGTCGCTATTGCTTACTTCATAGGTTAATTTAGTTTAAACATAAAAATATATCTGATATATCATTGAGATATTGGGCCTTGGGACTGCATAGGGTGGTCGTCTGTTTTGCACACAGAAGCTCAGGTGGGAGCATTACCCACAAGGTCCAATATTGAAAACAGAGAAAGATTCTATCCCTACGATTAATGAACCGGTCATCATTTAAATAAAGGTTCGATATATATGGGATAAAAGGAACCGTAAGTATTTATTACCATTATCCAGAAATTAATGGATAACCAAAATAGGTTATAAAGAAAAGCATATATATGCAAGTCGGTTATATAATGTTATCCTTAACATGATGATTAAGGAGGTTCAGAAGCGACCTGAATTTCCCACTAAAGTCATGACATTCCTTTCATGATATAAATGGGGGAAAAAGCCCCTTCTCGGGAAAGAGAACGCAGATAGTAGCGTTAAGCGAGCAAAATCCACTTCTTATGTTTAGAGGAATCTCGTAACTATCATTTTTATGAACTCAGTATAAAATATGTGCGATATATGATATGCTGGGTTCCTATTGGCAGATAGGATAATTGGTAATCCAGCGCACTGTTAATGCGCCGTATGTAGGTTCGAGCCCTACTCTGCCAGAATTAATTTCCGTGTCATATAAGCTGTATGGCTAATAAGGTTGGTTTCCTTATGAATGAAGCGGAGTAGCTTCCGTAAAAAAAGCCCCAAAGCCTGGAAGGCTCGTTGTGATAGCAGCGCAGTAGACACCGATGGAGGGAAAGAGTCCCTTTGATATCAGGACTACACTATCTCTTTTTAAGCCCGATGTGCACAGCATCGGGCTTTTTATTTTTACAAATAATTGTGCATATGTCATAATATCCACATGACATATAACAAAGAAACATTAGCGGCAGATTGGCAAACAAATCCAAGATGGAAGGGTGTTACACGTCCATATACACCAGAAGACGTTTTAAAACTTCGTGGTAAAGTTTTGGTGGAACATACATTAGCCCGCCTTGGAGCAACAAAACTTTGGCAACGTTTAAATAATCAAGAATATGTTGCTGCTCTTGGTGCTCTTACTGGAAATCAAGCAATTCAAGAAGTAGCAGCCGGATTAGAAGCAATCTATCTAAGCGGTTGGCAAGTAGCAGCAGATGCAAACCTAGCTGGTCATATGTATCCAGACCAATCTCTCTATCCAATAGATAGCGTTCCAGCAGTTATTAAAAAAATTAATAATGCTCTCCTACGTTGTGAACAGATCGATAGCGTTAATGGAGATAATAGTAAAGATTGGATGCAACCTATAGTAGCCGATGCAGAAGCAGGATTTGGTGGCAATTTAAATGCTTATGAGTTAATGAAAATGATGATTGAAGCTGGTGCTGCCGGTGTTCATTTTGAAGATCAATTATCTAGTGCAAAGAAATGTGGTCATTTAGGTGGTAAAGTTCTTGTGCCTACGAGCGAAGCAATTGCAAAACTTATTGCTGCAAGATTAGCTGCTGACGTATCCAATGTTCCAACTCTTATTATTGCTAGAACAGATGGTGAAGCCGCAAATCTTATAACAAGTGATATTGATGAAAGAGATCGTTCATTCCTTACCGGAGAAAGAACGGCAGAAGGTTTTTATCGTGTACATAATGGATTACAACAATGCATAGCTCGTGGATTGGCATATGCGCCTTATTCTGACCTTCTATGGATGGAAACAAGTAAACCTGATTTAAACGTCGCCAGAGCCTTTGCAGAGGGCATTCATAATGTATATCCAGACAAGCTACTTGCTTATAACTGTTCTCCAAGCTTTAATTGGTCTAAGTATCTTGATCGTGGTCAGATGCTTACATTCCGTGAAGAGTTAGCGGCTATGGGATATCGTTTCCAGTTTATTACTCTTGCAGGTTTTCATTCTCTTAATACTTCAATGTTTGAGTTGAGTCAGAATTATAAGCGAAATGGAATGGCAGGTTTTTCTGAATTGCAACAAAAAGAGTTTGAAATGCAGGCTCAAGGTTTTCGAGCAATTAAACATCAAAGCTTTGTAGGAACTGGATATTTCGATTATATTCAGAACACTGTGCAAAACGGTGCATCAACGGTAGCATTGAAAGATAGTACAGAGGCAGAACAATTTTGATTAAAAACCAAATAATCGCTTTATCTGGTGGATTTGATATTATTCATCCTGGCCATATTCGTATGATTAAGGGTGCTCAAAATTTTGGACGTGTATTAATCATTTTAAATAGTGATTCGTGGTTAATGAAGAAAAAAGGTCTTGTGATGATGCCTTGGCATGAACGCAAAGAAATTTTATTAGCTATTAAGGGTATTGATTTTGTTGAATCAGTTGATGATCATGATGGTACAGTATGTGAAGCCTTAAAAAGATTAAAACCAAATATATTTGGTAATGGAGGTATACGAGGGCAAAAAAATACACCAGAACGGCAATTATGTAATGAATTGGGAATTGCATGTGTTTGGGGTATCGGAGGCGGCGAACAAGATGTTTATAGCAACGATATCTTAGAAAAAATATATTCTGCTAAACGACCCAATATTTAATGAATATGAAGTTATTAAAGGAATATATACGACTAATTGTTGAAAATGTTATATTAGAGTTGGGAACTATAGGCACCACTAGCACTACATCATTAAGATCAAGTATGTCTACAGTATCATCAACTAGATCAACAGGAACAAAAGCTTCTGAATCAACATTAGGAACTGGCAGTAGTGCAGATAAACAATCTGATACGGAAGATTCAATTTCAAATATTGAAGATGCTGTAAAATCAAACTCTGAAACCATTGCAAACAATCAAAAAGCTGTTAATACTGCTGCAAATAAAATGGCGGTTCAAACAAATAATATGATATCATCCACAGCAAAAACTGCTGATGGATTAAGTTCTGCATCTGCTGCTACAAAAGACTTAACAAAACCTGAACAAAGTCGAGATGATGTTGTTAACAATATTGATCGTCAATCAAAAGGGTTTGATAACGCAGCTTCTGGTGTCAAAGCTACAGAGAATGAATTACGAAAAACATTAACAACCTTGCAAGGGCTACAAGGTGCTACCAAAACAAAATGATAACATTTGAAAATAGCCGAAAATATTGGCCATTGAAAATAGCATTAGTAATATGGGTTTTATATAATATATGCATATTATACTATAATGTTTTTAAATGACATTAGAGAAGTCTTACAGACTTACATTGATCAATGATTAATTAATCATATGTCATTTCGTATCTCTGTTTATAAAGTCTATATCTTTCATATATGATTGCTACATGAGCAATATAAAAATAGACGTTGTAATAGATTTAGCACATGGAGATAGCGGTAAAGGCAAAGTATCTCATGCCTTACTGGCAAAACGCAATTATACCCATTGTTTAAGATTTGGAGGTGGAGGAAATGCTGGACATACCATATATCATCATGGTAAAAAGTATGTAACCCATCTTATTCCTTCTGGCGTATTTCATGGTGTCCGTTCTATTATTGGACCCGGTTGTGTTGCAAAAACTTCTAAATTTCTTGAAGAAGTAAAATATCTAGAGGATGGATTAGATAGAAAAATAAATGTTGGAATTGCTAGAAATGTTCATCTTGTTACTGATGAACATGTAAAGGAGGACAGTACCGATACAGCTATTGGTACAACAAAGACAGGAAATGGTCCTGCATATTCTTCGAAATATTTTCGGAAGGGAATAAGAGCAGAGAATGATAAGTTTCTTAAACCTTACCTTATGGATATGTATGAAGAATTTTATAATCTCAATAAGTCATCTATTATTCTTGCAGAAGGTGCTCAATCATTTAATTTAGATATTGATTGGGGAGATTATCCATATGTTACTAGCAGTCATTGTGGTATCGGCGGTATTTTAAACAACGGTTTTCATCATCGTCATATAAGGAACGTATATGGCGTTATAAAGGCTTATGACACTTATGTAGGAGCTAAGTCCTTTCAACCACCAGGAGACGTTTTTAACCGCATTCAAGAGGCAGGACAAGAGTTTGGAGCGACCACGGGAAGAAAGCGTCAAGTTAACTGGCTTAACTGGAATATTATTGAACGTGGTATAAAGATGAATGGCGTTCAAACTTTAATCGTTAACAAGGGCGATATATTAGATCAGATAGGAGCATGGGGCATAACTCACAATGGAGAATTAATTAACTTTAATTCAAAGAAAGAGTTTCAAGATTGGTTAAGACAAAAAACATTACAGTTAGGTATGAACAATATTGTTTTTTCAGAAGGTGCAGAAGATATGAGTTTTATTGATCGTCTATAATATATAAATTCATGACCCGCCCTAAAAAAGAAAAAACAAATAATAAAAATATACCCGAAGAACGACCATGGGGACATTTTGAAGTTATTTTAGATTGCTCAAATCACAAAATAAAAAAGTTATATATTAAAAAAGGTTGTTGTTTGAGTTTACAATCTCATGAACAACGTAACGAATATTGGATTGTTGTTAGTGGTTTTGGAAGAGTTCAATTAGATGATATGGAACGTCATTTAGGTGTTGGTGGTCATATTTTAGTTCCAAAAAAACAAAAACATAGAATCTGGGCCGCTGTTGATATGGAATTAATTGAAATTCAAATGGGCGTTTGTGACGAAAAAGATATTATTAGATATGAAGATGATTACGGTAGGATTTAAACAAAAATAACTTTCTGAATTATCTTATTAGAGCGGGTTGGAGAAGTAGTAACTCGTTGCGCTCATAACGCAAAGAACATAGGTGCAAATCCTATACCCGCAAGTATAAATCTCATAAATCCCCCATAAAATAAGGGAATTAAATACCTTTAAAAAATGTGATACGTCTGTTATTCTGTTATACATGATGATGAATCGGACGTTTGGTGTGGAGATCGAGTGCATCGGGATTTCGCAGTCGGCGGCTCATGCTGCTATCACGGCAGCGGGTTTCGCTTGCGAGATCGAAGGCTATAATCACACAACACGGACCCATTGGAAGATCGTGACCGATGGTTCGGTGCGTGATAACCGTGGCAATCCTGGCATCGAGGTCGTTTCGCCTGTGCTTCGTGGGCTCGACGGGCTTAATCAGCTCCGCACGGTCGCAGCGGCTCTTTCGGCTGCGGGCGCAACGGCTAATAAGACCTGCGGGCTTCATGTGCACGTCGGCGCTGCGGATCTTTCGATCAATGAGATCAAGATGATCGTCAAGCGTTATGAGTCTTTCGAGAACGTGATCGACAGCTACATGCCGGTGAGCCGTCGTGCGAACAACAACACGTATCTTAAGAGCATGGCGGATTGGAGCCGTTCTTACGGCACGCAGCTAGCGGCTTGCAGCACGTCGTCTGATATCCTGAGCCGTTCGTGGGATCGCTACTACAAGGTTAACCTCGCTGCCTACGTTCGGCAGAACACCATTGAATTCCGTCAGCACAGTGGCACGGTGAGCCCTGAGAAGATCGGGAATTGGGTTCTTTTCGTTCTTAACTTTGTTGAGGTTAGTCGATCGCTTGTTACCTCTGCAATCCCTGCGGTGGCTGCGCCTGCTCGGCCTCGTCGTGGTCGCCCGGCTGGTCGTCCGAGTGTTCGTGATCGTCGCCTCTTCAAGATGCTTCGTGCGATGTATGATTACAGCCAGGTCTACACCGGTGAGCGGTCCACCATCGCCTATCTTTCGCAGGTTTCGGGTTACGCCGAGGCGAGCATCCCGGCTTGCATTTCGGAGATCCGTAGCAAATGGGGTGTGCGTATCCGTAAGGCTCGCTGGAATGGCACCTACACTACGTCGGTGAGCATCATTCGTTTGACCGAGATTGAGAATGCCGTCAACAACGGCACCGTTTGCCCGGCTCGTCCCGCTCGCCCGGCTTCCTTCATGCCCACGGTGGCGTCGGATGATTTCGCTCTCCGTGGTCTTCCTGCAACGGTTGTGAGTTATTTCAACGAGCGTGCTGCGGAGCTTGGGGCGTGATGCATAACTATCATTTCTTTCATTGGACTATCCCGGCTCGTAATAACTCCGAATTCGTGGAGCGATTGTGGATTACGAGCCACGCAGATACCGGATCGCTTAAGCAGTATATGGAGGAAGTGGCTGAAAGGGCGTATAAGGCTTACGGGGCATTTATTCGAACTACTAACGTTAATATTTTTGTTAATGATATGGTTAGGGAGGGATGCCTTCGTATTGAGCCGATTGTGACAAATTGAGGAGTAAGATGGAACGGCATCGAGTTTTTGTTTATGGTAGTTTGAAGCGTGGATTTCATAATAATCGTTTTCTTACTGAGAGCCGGTTTATTGGTGAGCGGCTAACTGAAGATGAAACGTTTGTCATGCATTCCCTTGGTGGTTTCCCAGGAGTGCTTATAAGCGTTAATACTGGAGAGTGTGCTGCTGTCCAGGGTGAGCTATATGAAGTCGATGAAAGAACTCTAGCTCGTTTGGATATGTTGGAAAGTAACGGTCATTTCTATAATCGAGAGCTAGTTGATCTTCGTGAGGAAAATGATCCTGCTTGGATGTATATATTGATGGGTATGACTGGTACGCCGATGCATCCTATTTGCGAAGAGGAACGTTTTTACTATCGTTGGTGATTAAAAATGTATCGAGCCGGAATATTGTTTTTTTGTTTGTTTTTGTCAGCTTGTTATATCAACTGCGGCACAAATGCAAATCGAGATGCATATTTTTGTTTGGTTATCAATGATACCGGTGCTACTCTTGATTTGTGTTTGAATGATCAATGTAGTTATTTCACCAGTGAATAAATAGTTTATATCAAACAACAAATTTGTTATATTTATATAGAGCTAAAGATAATCTGGGCGTAGACGAGGAAGCCTTCTAAGCTTTTATCCGTAAATGGATCTGAAAATGCTGGTTCGATTCCAGCCGCTCAGGTACGATAATTAACATAATCGTAACATAGTAACATAGTAACAGGAAGAAAAAATAAATGACGGATCGTATGGAAATGGTTGGAGTTATTTTGGAACATTCACGGGATATCTTTCGAGTAGGAATTGAAGGTACTGAACAGATTGTAACAGCAAAGCTTTCTGGTAAGATGCGTCTCAATAAGATTGATTTGCAGGTTGGAGATCGTGTAAAGATTGAAGTGTCGCCTTATGACATGAGTATGGGTAGAATCGTGTTTAGAATTAACAGTGCCAGGGATATTTACTCAGTGAGAGACGAAAATACAAATGTCAATTCTGCCCGCCGACGAGAAAAGCGAACCAATCAACGTTTCCAGTCAGACGAAGACTGAACCAAAGATATTTTATATCGTCCTAAGAACTTTGTTATCGTATAAAGAGCGGCTTCAATTTGAAGATGCTCTTTATTCTTGTAGAGCATCAATACAAGACGTAACATATAACTTCAATAAAAAAACAACAAAGTATAAGTTATACACTGAACAGCATAGTGCTTTTTTGCTTAAGTTTAAGCAAACAGAACATTATACGGATATCGAATTGATATATGTCACTCGCCCCTGATCTTTCCGAGTTTACCCGTGATGAGATTTGTGATGCGCTGGATGAAGTACGTCAACCGGTAAGTATTGCAATCTATGGTTCAAAGAACGAATTCAATATTGGTGGTATGATCAGAACCGCCCATAACTTTCTCGTACAAGAAATTCATCTTGTTGAGGTAGAATGGTTCTATGAGAAGGGCGCTCTTTCTACCTTGAAATATGAAAAGCGTAATCTAAAGCGATGGGCTACGTTAAGCAGTTTCATATCGGCAACCGATTCTAGACCTATTGTTTCTTTTGAACGGCGCAATAATATTTCCAGTCAAGACATTAGATTTTTTCATTATCCAAAAAATCCTATATTGTTTTTTGGTAGTGAAAAAAATGGAGTACCAGATGAAATCTTGAATGTTTCACATAGTATTGTCACTATTCCTATTCTTGGACTAAATAACGATCATAATGTATCAACATCATGTGGCATTGCTCTTTATGATTGGTTTGCAAAAAACTCACGTGGTTAGAATATTTCTCTCCTAATTAAATTGGAGTGAGATATGAATGACGGTGAGATATGAATGAACAAAACCCGGATTTCTGGGAGTGGGTTAAAAACAAAATTAAGGAAAGGGAAAAGGAAAACGAGCCTTTATATGTTGAAATACATCCTCCTTTGCCTCCACCATCTCCTTCTTCTGAAAAACAAGAGAACGTAATAGACAATCTTTATGAAGATATAAACGATGATATTGTGATAGATATCTTAAAATCTAAGAAAGCCATCTCTTTTCGGGATGGCTTTCTTTTTATCAATAATTAAATGAAGTTATGAGTTTTGCTAATCTAACCAGGAAAGAAGCTGTTACTCTGCTGAAAAAAGTGCAGGATATTGCGGCATTGCTCAAAGATATTCATGAAATTATTGAATCGGAAAATGTTGATCCTAGTGATCCAGAGGATAATGTTATCCAGATTGTTCCTCATGTGGTTCAACAATTTGCAAAAAATCAAAAAATAACCATGAACGTTATTAATATAGTGACGTTATATGAAAATTGGACCCAACAATTATATGGGGCTACAATAACAAACAAAGGTCACATGAAAAATAAAGTTATTCGTCGTCATATTACGGAAGCTTATGATATATGTAAAAGTATCGAAAACGTTTTAAAACGTTTGGTGGAGAATAATTAGGACGAAAAGGATATATCATGTCTATATTAAAGATAGAAGATTTGTTTATGACATATGGAGACTCCAAATATGCTGAACTTGGAGTTTTTATTGATTTATTAAGAGCTTTATCGATGATGCATCACACACATCATTGGCAAACACATGGCCCTCAATTTTATGGAGATCATTTATTATATCAAAGACTTTATGAGTTAGCCGATGGACATATTGATCTTGTAGGCGAGAAAGCAGTGGGTTTAGGTTCTTCGGATTTAGTTTTACCGAAACATTCTTTAGAAAATATGCGTCGTTATATAGAGGCGATTGAAGATAGTGATATACTTGATGCACCGGCTCTTAAAATGGCAAAACGATCTCTCCTTGCAGAGAAATCGTTTATTACAGCCGGGGAACGTATGATGGATCAACTTAAAAGCAAAGGTTTATTAACCCGTGGTGTTGAACAAATGTTAGGAACGATATTGGATGAACATGAAGGTGTTGTTTATTTACTTAAACAACGCATTTCTGGAGCTTGATCATCTTAAAACGTCACCAGAAACAATTTTGATATGTTCTGACGGAAACCAGCCTAGCTGTTGATAATAATCTAACATTACTGGAAACATGTTAACAAAATCATTTGTCCCGCCTAATGATGCGATGGCGGCATTATTTTGTAGATGTAAAAGTTGTGTTTTATGAATTTTAAGTGGTGGTCCTTGAATAACTCCAGTAGTACCAGCTTTAACTCCACCTAATCTTTGAAACTCATATGAACCATCATAACTTTCTTTGAGTTGACCATTTTGTAATTTTGTTGGTGCATATACTGGTAGGACTTCATCTGCTTGGGTATGTAACATACCTGATGTAATTTGAACTCTATCGCCTTTCATATTATTTCTCCTCTTCATTTACTATAACTGAATTACAAGATAACGTTAATCCAATAACGCTTACTGCGTGTTCTAGTGCATATCTGGTTACTTTAACCGGGTCTATAATGCCTTCCGCTACTAAATCACCATATGTGCCCTTAGCAGCGTTATAGCCAAAACGTCTATCATTTTTTCTGGTATCAATCTTTGTCTTAAATTGTTTTACAGCCGCAACCAAATCTTCTACATCAGCATTTTCTGTATCTACATAAAAAACTTTATGTCCAGTAAGATTGGTCTTTAATCTTTGTTTAACAACATCAGGTGAAGCACCTGTATTGCTTACAATTGTATTTAGGGGATATTCACAAACATTAGCAATGATCTCCATACCAGCCATTTCATCTTGTGAAGTATTTACAGATTGTTTAAGAGCTATCTGTTCACGGAGATGATTAGCGGCATAATAAAGAGCAGTGCCACCCCCAGGAACAATACCTTCTTGTGTAGCTGCCAATGTCGCATTTACTGCATCCTCCACTCTATCTTTCTTTTCCAATATTTCTACTTCTGTTGAGCCGCCAACCTTAATAATAGCTACACCACCAGAGAGCCTAGCAAGCCTTTTACGGTATTTGTCTACATGAAGGGCGTCAAGGGTCTTATCTTCCGCTAGAGAGGTTCTAAGAGCCCGTATACGGTCTTCTAGGGCTGTTTTACGTTCACTATCTAGATCGCTAATGATTGTAGTTGTATTACGCCCTATAATAACCTTTTTGGCAGAACCAAGATGATTAAGGCTAGCTTTTTTAAGAGTTATATCTGTAGTGGCGTTGAATATTGTACCACCAGTTAATGTCTGAATGTCTGAGAGAATATCAGCCCGATGTTCACCATAGCTTGGAGCTTTAATAGCACAAACTTTAACAACTCCCTTAGTCTTGTTAACGATAAGAGTATGAAGTGCTTCGCCTTCTACATCATCTGCAATAATCAATAATGGACGGGACGTTTTAAGACCACCCTCTAATAATCCTATAATATCCTGTATAGAAGATATCTTATTAGGTGTCATTAAAACGTATGGATTCTCAAGTTCACAGGTAGCACGTTCAGAGTTTGTAATAAAGAATGGTGAAACATAGCCAGTATCTAACTGCATACCTTCAACGATATCAAGGGTAGTTTCTACGCTTTTAGCAGGTTCTACTGTAATGATGCCGTCATTACCTACACGTTCTATTGCAGTAGCGAGTAGATCACCAATAGAACGATCACCATTAGCAGAGATTGTTCCAACATTAACAATATCCTCTCTTGATGAAATAGGTATAGAATTCTGTCTAAGAAACTTGATAACGATTTCGGCAGCATTATCCATACCTTTCTTAATATCAATCGCAGAACGCCCTGTTGATATCATCTTAAGACCTTCTGTGAAGATAGCATGACCTAATACAACACTAGACGACGTACCATCTCCAGCACGCTCATTTGTTTTTGATGCAACTTCTTTAAGGAGTTCAGCTCCCATAGATTGAAGTTTATCTTTAAGATTTATAGATTTAGCTACGGTTACACCATCTTTTGTGATTAATGGAGGTCCGGTTTCCATATCGATTATTACGGAATGTCCAGATGGACCCATCGTAGAAGCTACGGCATTAGCTAATATTGTAGCTCCTTTATATAGTTCTTCATGAGCCTTGGGGAAAAAAACAACTCTTTGATTTGGAGATTGATTATTCATGTTCTAATGTTTACCTTTACTACCTGACCATCTGGAAGCTGAATTTCTTCTTGTTCCACAATATCTGTTGATGTCTTTTGTTCATCAGACAGAGCTGCTAAAAGCTTATTACGAACTTCTTTGCTTGTTTGTGCATGAGATAATCCGGATTTTTTCTTGATATCTTGTAACATCGATGTTTCTTCCTCAATTAAAGTATCCGGATCAATTTTATCTTGAGTTGCACTTTGTTGCACTAATTTAGGCTTGTTCCCATACCAAATTTCTGCTCTTTTCTGAGCATCTACAACAATACCATTAACAAATGCTTCTAATCTTTGTTTTAAAACGTTTTCTACTTCTAGAAGTGTTTCATAAAGTTCTCCATCTAGACGTTTTGAATCAATTATTTTTTCTTTACCAGTTGGTCCAACAGAAACTTTCCATGAAACTTCATTACCTTCTAGTTTTTTTACAGTCATTTCTTCAACAACCATTGCAGGAATGATCTTTTGTGCCTTATTTGAAAGCACATAAATAATCTGACCTATTTTTAACGTACTGTTTTCTCCAAGTGGCATATTATTCTCACTTACGAATCGCTTTCATCATATCTTCTGTTAAAACCAAAACAACATCTTGTTCGCCAGTTTTACGTTCATAAGCCGAGAGATCAAGATTTTGAAGATGAGCACGCAGTTTCGCATTATTAACGTGACCACCATAATTTTCATAAAGATATATCAATTTCTCAACAACATTTGGATGTAATTTCATTGCATTTTCTCCTTTGTCTTTTTTTCAAGTTCTTTTGTTATTAATGCTTGTTTTTCTTGTTTATCTCTTTCGGCTTCATCTTTAACGATAGAAACTTGGAACATTACTTTGTCCATTATTTTTTGACCTTCTTGTTTGGCTACTTGAAGCGGTTTCATTCCAAGTGCTACTCTTATTTGATCATTTAATTCTGGAGATAATCTATCTTTAAGATATTCCATATCTACATACTTGTGTGGTATCTGATCTACGATGGCCACTTCTCGACCTCGGGCATCAGGTTCTGTCTCTCCGGTATGCTTATATTCAAATATAAACAATACAGGTGGCATTTGTCCTTCTTTGGGTACTTCAATATAGGGCATTGAAATACCCCGATCATTTTTGCCAGATGGTTCTTCATAAAGAATAACCGGCAATTGCGGTTGCTTATTAATTGTTTTTACGGTACTCATATGTTCCTTCTATATTTCAGATACTTTCATGTTCAGACAAAATATCAACAAACGTATCAAAAGTATCTTTATACGATACCTTCTTCTTAATCTTAACTGTTCTCATAGCTGCCTGTAATGTTTTTACATCAAGACGATCGCTATACTCCTCTACCAATTCTTTTTGGCTTTCTTTTAGAAGAGTAATCTCATTTTCTATATTCTTAAAACGATCAACAAATTCAACGACGAGAGCTGTTAATTCATTAATCTCATCGGGTTGTCGTTCTGCTCCATCTAATGCCATATATATCACTCCTTTTTGAAAAGAGGATAATAGTAAGTTTTTTATTTGGATGAAAAAACAGAAAACTGTCTACATAGCATCAATTTGTTTTTTACCAGACGCAACTACAGATTTGAGAATCATTGGATTAATTTTTTCTAATTCATCAAGTTGTTTCGTGTACGCTTTTTTAAGAGTATTTTTTAAAAGCTTTTCAAGTTCACTAACTACTTCCGGATCTTCAATTAATTCTTTTTTTTGTTCAGGATCCGTAACTCCTTTTTCATTAAAGAATTTATCTATTTCTTGTTGATAATTTGTTTTTATATAGTTCATATCAAACTTATTGATTGCAGATTTTGCTGCATTTACAATATTAGTAGCCAATATTTGTTGCCCAGCTTTTGCAATTGGACTGTTATTCATTTTTTGTTGCGATTGAGAACTTGATATATGGCGACGTAATTTATCCAATCCATTACTAATTCCTGATATATATGCAAGACCATCGGGAGTTGTCAAATATGCATCTATTTGTTTTTGTGCTGATAAATTTGGTTTTATAGACTGTTCTTCTAATCTCTGACCTTGTACTTCATTAATGATGTCATGAAGTTCGCCTTGTGTTAAATTAGGAAAATCTTGACGTAAGTTATTTAGGATTCTAGATTCTACTGCTGCACGGTCAGTATAATTTTTTGGATTTAATCCAATACGTGTTGTCAAATCTTCAAATATATCAGTTATTTGATTTCCAATGCTTTCTGTAACGTTATCTTTTCCAACTAATACATCAAACATTTCCAATGAAGCTTTTAATGACTTTTTGATAATTTCAGAACCAATAACTGCTCCCGGAGCGGCAACAAAAAATGCAAAATTAAAATCCGGATTTTCAAATATTTCATTATTTTTTTTTAATACTTCTGCATATTCGCCATCAATTTTTTCTAATTGATTTTCTATAACGGCACGTTCTTGTTCGGCCATATCAATGATATTATCAAATTTACTTGATTTTAAAAATACGGGCATTAAATACCAAAATAGACTTTTAGCTAATATTTTGGATTCTCCAAATGTTTTAGTTGCTAAACGTTTAATTCCATATGCCGCTGTTTTAAATGCGTTGTGTATTGCATCTAAACCTAATAAACGAGCAAAATCAGATTTGGTTAAGAATGTTGCTATATTAGATGATGGAGCGCCAGGTTCTGCATAACCACCTACCATAATACCGGCATCATCATAACCACCATAATAATCACCATCTTGTTCCAAGAGTTTTTTTGATAATTGAAGATTTATAAATTCTCTCAAGAGAGCACGTTCACGAATCTTTTTTATTTTTTCTTTTGAGTTCTGCATTCTTTTGTCTCTCTTTATTATATTTCTTCAAACCCCAGCCTCGGCGGTGTCTTACCCAATTAGGATTGTGTATAACGTTATCTGGTATTTTTAAATCTTGACCCGTCTCACTCTTCCAATATTCTATCACAAGTTTTTCAAAATCATTTAAGGAATGTTTCTTTGTTGCATAATGTCTGCGAGAAAAATAATGACGATATTCATTTGTTAATAACCACATTATTTCTTTTTTAACTGCCAACCAATTGTCTGTACCAGTGGCATATTGCATTACATAATTAATAGCTTCCCAAATCTTATCCGGAATATCATTTATTTCTTTCATCTTTATCCTATAATTAGTTGTGGAACCCTACCAATTAGAAGAGGCTATACATGGAAAGTGCTCGTAAAACAATTGGACTTATTGCTGGAGGCTTTAAGCCTTTCACGGCAGGTCATTATAATTTAGTTAAAAAAGCTTCAAGTGAATGTGATCAAGTTAAACTTTTTGTTTCTATGGGTGATCGCAAACGTGAAGGTGAACTGCCTCTTACTTGGGCACAGATGGAACCTATATGGAATGAATATTTGGAACCAGCTATTACAAAGCTTGGAAATATAGATGTCATATATACCAAAACACCTATTCGTTCTATTATGGATATCCTTATTGATGCTAACGCCGACGCAAACAATTATAACAGTTATTATGTCTATTCAGATCCAGATGATGCTGTTAAAAACTATAGTAAAGAAAAACAAATGAAATATTGGCCTCGTCTTGTAGAGAATGATCAATTTGAACTTAAAATGATTGATCGTGGGGAGACGGGTGGTATTTCCGGAACTGTTATGCGTAAGGCATTAGCTAAAGGCACAAAAGCTGATATAAAAGCTTTTATAACAGGATTACCAGAACCAGTTAGACTTTATGGTCCAGATATATTTAATAGACTTAGGGAAAAAGTGTATTGAGGAGTCCTGATAGTGAGTTGTTGTTTTCACTAACAACAATTAGATTTGTCATTTTATTTTTTTCGGTAGCTTTATAAATGAACATGTTTATAAACGTTTCGTTTTTAAGTGCGCCACCAATTTTTAGTTGTGGGGGGTGTCCTTCACCATCTGTTCTTATTTCTATATAATAGAGCACATTATCTTTGCTAGGGCTTTTAAAATCGTCATTTGATATCCAGATTAATCCATATGGTTGTTTACTGCCTTCGTTGATCCAATCTAATTTAATTTCTCCAACATTTGCACCGCCGCAACTTTGAATTTGATATTTATTGACCACTAAATTTAAATTGTCGATTTCTCCTTCATAATTGAAGAATAAAACAACTCTTCCTTTAGTTGTTGCAGTAGGTTCTCCAACAATTTTTGCTTTAATATCATTTAATAACATGACTTGATCAGACTTGGAATTAACAATGTTATTAAAATATTTCTTAAACGTTTTTTTATAAATTTCTTTCATGAAAGGCCACCAAAGATTCCAATCAACTTCAAAATCATAAGATTTATTATTTAAAGTTAAGGAAGAATGATAGACGTAAGGTTGTTTTACTTTTCTTACGGCATCACCTGGTTTCAATAATTTACCTTCTGTCAATGTTTCTTTTAAAATAATATCAGACATTTGCGTTAACAACTTAGTTGTTTCTCCAACCATGTCTTTTTTTAATTCGTCAATAATTTTGCTACGAATTTCTGAATATCCAGGTCCATTTTTTCCAAATATAGTGTTTAATTTAGAGTTATAGCTATTTCCAAATATGGTTCCCTTAATATCTCTCAATTGTTCAACTGTATGTTGCGATAAGTCATTAACGTTTCCTTGAAATCCAATCAAACGTTCGCCAACTGATGATTGATTTAGTTTAACATGTAAATAGGCTGTTTCAGTTACAACATCATATGGGCTCGTGCTACCAGCGGCTGAAGAAAGAAGCTTATTGCCTACAATATCCCGTATCGATTTGTTAACAATCTTATTGTTTACACAGACACCAATCTGATATTTAAAAGCTTTATTAGTGGCAGCTAGTGATTGATTATAAAATTTTCCAACATTAATAATATACGTTGTTGTTGATTTTAGTAATTTTTTATATACTGTCTTATGACGAGTTTCAAAAAAAGTCAAAATCGATTGTGGAGTTGATGCGAGGATTTTTCCACGATTTAATACCGTATCTTCGACAGCCAATTCGCATACATAACCAAGTATTTGATCGCTGGGGGAATCTTCTGATTTTATTTCGTTAATATATTTCATATCAATCCTAAATTTTAACTGTAATGCTTGAAGCATTGGTTTTTTCTTCAATATTTTCAAACATGTCTTCTGCAAGCTGTTCGTTTAATTCGGCAGATACATTTGGTACATTAGTAGTTCCACCATATGTAGAAACTAACCATGCCGACATAGCATTATCAGACATTGTTTCAGTAGCTATATTTGGATGCCCTGCACTTACAATTTGTGCTTCTGGATTTTGATCTTGTATTTCTTTTTCGAAAAGTTCTTGTAAAAGCTTTTCTAAATTTGACTTTTTATTCACTTTGGACACTCCACTCATTTTCACTCAATAATTACAATCACGAAGAGGTAATTTACATTGGCCAATCGAAATGATCCATTTTTTTCCAGACTAACCAAATTGTTCCGGTCTGGACCCGCAATCCAACGTCGTGTTAAAGGATATGATTATAAAAGCTATTACGATAATCAATTAGTCCGTGGTAACTTAGGTTATCGTGGTCCATTTCCGTTTGGTCGTGAAAGTTCCCCTTTCTCTGTTCTCGGAGCCTATGGCATTCTTGACCGCATGGCTAGGTATAGTGAGTTCGCAGAAATGGAATATCAGCCAGAAATTGCTGCTGCTTTAAATATATTCGCTGATGAAACAGCAGCCGGTGATGAAAAGGGTAAAGCTTTTCACTTATTTTCTAAAAATCCGGAAGTAAAAAAAGCTCTTGAAGAACTCTTCTATGATATCCTCAATATAGACTTTAATCTTCGTCCATGGATACGCAATTTAGTCAAATATGGAGATTTCTTCCTCTATAATGAAGTTATTCCAGATATCGGTATTGTCAACGTCCAACCAATTCCTGTAAATGAGTTAGAACGAGAAGAAGGTTTTGATCAATACGATCCATATGCTGTTCGTTATAAGTGGCTTACAAGAGGAAATAGATACCTTGAGAACTGGCAGATAACACATATGCGTGTTCTTGGTAATGATTTATTCTTGCCATACGGGACATGTCATGAAAAAACAACTAAAATTCTAACTGAAGATGGTCTGAAGGAAATTCAGCACATTAAGGTTGGCGATAGAGTTGTTTCTTTTGATTTACAATCACAGCAAAAAGTCGTATCACCGGTTCTTGGTGTAAAGAATTCTGGATTTAAACCATGTTTTGAAATAAGAACAAAACATAACTTCTTAAGAACATCTAAGGAACATCAAATTTTGATTTGGGATGCCTCAAAGGATTCTTTTGATTATAAGAGCGCCGGAGATTTAAGAGTTGGAGATATGTTGATAATCAACACAACTCACAGCGCAAAGGAAACAAACGTTTCTATCGACAGGTCTAGACCTAATGAAAAGAACAAAAATGGATACTGGAATAGTTCCAGATATATACCAGAGAATGTTACTCCGGAATTTGCTCGTCTATTTGGCTTTTTACTTGGTGATGGATGGATTTCTGGAAATCAAGTATGTTTTGCAAATGGAGTGGACGATAAGCAAAATATTTTTTATGCGTCTCTTCTTGAGAAGTTTACCGGTAAGAAACCAAATACTTCGATTAATCAAGGATCTCAGACGGTTGCTTCCTCTAAGATGTTAACAATAATTCTTCAAAGAATGGGATTCGCAGGGAAAGCTACAACAAAAAGAATTCCATCCTGGGTTTATGCAACATCTGCCGAGTGTCGTAAGGCATTCTTGCAGGGTATGCATGATGCAGATGGTAGTTCTTATGTTGACAAGTGGAAATGTGAGCGCCATTGCTTTGAATTGTCAAACTATGAATTGATTAAGGATCTTAAAACCTTGGCGCAGACGCTTGGATATAAGACCGGTAAGATAACCAAAAGAAAGTCAAGAAATGTAAAAGGTAGAATTGTTGAAAACGGAATTTTAAGAGAATTTAAGCAAATTAGTCCTTCTTACATGTTCTATTGGTTTGAATCCCAAAATAAGCAAATCAAGAAATGGAGCTCGCCTTCAAAGAAGAGTGATTATTATATTACCGAACCAATAGTAGCTATTGAATCTGTTGGCTCACATGAGACATATGACATATATGTTCAGGACAGTAATCATAACTTCTATGCAAACGGAATTGTAACACACAACTCTCTCCTCGAGCCTGCCAGAAGAATTTGGCGCCAATTAATGATGATGGAAGACAGCATGTTAGTTTACCGTGTTGTTCGCTCACCCGAACGTCGTGTTTTCTATATTGATGTTGGTAACGTAGCGCCGAATGATGTTCCGTCATATATGGAAGCTGTTAAGCAAACTATGCGCTCAAGAGACGTTGTTGACAGAACAAATGGTAGAATGGATCAAAGGTATAATCCATTAAGCATTGACGAAGACTATTTCATTCCGGTTCGTGGTGGTCAAACTGGAACAAAGATTGAAACTCTTGCTGGTGGTCAAAACGCTACAGCAGTTGACGACATAAAATATCTTCAACAGAAGCTATTTGCAGCTATTCAAGTTCCAAAGCCTTATCTCAATTTTGACGAAAATCTTTGTCTTGTTGGTACAACAAAAATTTCTATGTTGGACGGCACTGAATCAACCATTGAGGAGATAGTTAAATCTTTTTCTGAAAAGAAAGAGATGTGGACGTACTCAATTGATACAAATTCTGGTGCAGTAGTTCCAGGTAAAATTATCAACGCTTGGAAGACTAAAGAAGTTAATGAGTATTATAAAGTCACTATAGATAACGGTGAAGTAATTGAATGTACAGGAAATCATCCTTTCTTGTTAAGAAATGGCGAATATGTAAGAGCGGATAGTCTCAAGCCGGATATGTCACTTATGCCAGTATATCGTAAACTCTCCTCGAAAACTTCTGGAGACAAGCTAGATGGATATGAGATGTTATATGATAACCAGGCTAATAAGTGGAGATATACACATCAAGTAGTTGTTGATGCACTAGGGGAGCAATCAAAATGCGATAAATCTTTCTTAGAGGAGGGAAAGACTGTAGTGCATCATGCAGATTTTAATAAACGAAATAATATGCCTGATAATCTTATTCGTATGGGTTTCAAGGCGCATGGTCAACTTCACGGTGCTTTTGAGAGGCATTGCAGAAAAAAAGGAATCATTCCTAATGAGTGGTTCACTCTAAACTTAAACAAATATAACCATAAAGTTATTGCCGTTGAAATGATAAAGACCGTCACACCAATTCCGGTGTATGATATTACAGTTGAAAAATGGTCCAATTTCTTACTTTCCGCAGGCGTGGTTGTACACAATTCTGCCAAGGCTTCTCTTGCCCAACAGGACGTTCGTTTCTCAAGAACAATTTCGGTTCTCCAGAGAGTTATCTTGAGCGAATTAAATAAAATGGCTATGATTCATCTCTATTCAAAAGGATTTGATGGAGAGGATCTAATAGCGTTTGAATTAAAATTAAGTAATCCATCAACTGTAGCAATGCAGCAAAAATTAGAGGCAATGAATACTAAGTTTGATATTGCTGGCAAAGCCAAAGAAACAAAACTGGTTGATCAAGATTGGATTCAAAAGAAGCTTCTCGATCTTACGGATGATGACATTATTAAGATTGAAGCTGGTATTCGTAGAGATAAAATTCGTGAAGTTGAAATTGAGGCAATTGCGATAAAAGAAAATTTACCAGAAAAAAATACAACAACCGGGCCATTTGATCCAAGCAATTATGTAATGGCTGGTGCTGATGTAAAAAAGAATCCGCCATTAGGTGAACCTGTTGGTGGAAATGCAAATACTCCAATTCAACCCAAAAATATTTCAAATGATATGCAGGCGGTTGCTACCAGTGGCGTATCAATAGCTGGACAACCTTCTGCTTCACCGGATGCAGAATCATCTGGATTGCCAATTAAGGCAACACCATTTCTTTCCGCCGCTCAACACAACAAACGTAGAAGAGTTGGTATGGGTGGACGCAATAATTTGGCCATGCCAGATTTTAAAGACATGTTATCTGGAACAAATAAGAATTTAACAGATATCAATGATAAAGAAACATTAAACTTGAAATCGCAGTTTACGACTATATCAGAAGATATTGATTTGGATTATAAGCCACCGCCAGTTATATCTAGAGATATCAAAAATCTAATGAATAAACTTGACATATATTTTGAAAAAAATGGTGGTCGTAGAAACAAGAAAATTTTGACCGAAGCCGATGTTAACTTAAGTAACTTGAGTGAAGAAAATATATTTGAAATGGAAACAGTCGATGATGAAATCGTTATTAATTCCTACAATCAGTCTGAAAACAAAGATATCTTAAAAGAAGAACAAGAAGAAGAAAATCAAAATAACGATTTCGACCTTAGTATTCTGGAATGAAAAGTTTTTTTATCCGGACTAATCCTATTTATATCAGGAATTGACCTATAAAAGAGAATGGGTAATTTGAGATGGATTATAAACACAACAAAAAACGTAACATTGGTTTAATAAGTGAATTTTTTTCACGTTATATTGCTGAAGCATTTATTGATGGCCGGAATGAAGATGTCCTTCGTGCCCGAAAACTTTGGGAAAAACATGTACATCCAAAGTCTGCAATATATGAAGAACTTCATACATTTAATGCATTATACGAGAGCAATTTAAAGTCTAAAGAACTAGCTTTTTCATTATTGGAACGTGCAAAGATAATTTGCAAAAATCAATCTCAAAAACAATTAGATGAAGAAAAAAATAATTTAATCAGTGAAATAGGGCTCGTATTAGGAGATAAAAAGTTTTTTGAACGCACAATTCCAGAGTATAAATCTTATGCATCTATTCAAGTATTAATGAATGCGTGGAGAGGCATCGGATTTAAAGGAACTCTATCGGAAATGGTTCAATTAGAAGAAATGATACTTGAACATGTATTGACACCTAAGTCTCAATTACTATTTGATGCATCTCAGATTACTACAACAGAAGTCGATAATCTTGTGATTAAACTAATGACAGAAAAGTTTAATGCAAAATATAATGGACTTTTAAATGAAGCTCAGAAGCAAATCGTTAATCTTTATATGTTAGAACATAACAATCAAGATAATCAACTTCGGTTAGTTAACTTACTTGAAAAGTTGAAAACTGAAACATTAAAATTGATGAAATCTAAAGTTATTCTAGAAGCACTAGATAAAAATAATTCAAATAATCTAGATAAAGTTATAACTTTACTTGAAAACAGCGATTTAAACAAAATTAATGATGAGACAGTTACATTTTATATGTCAATTGCAAAACTTAAAGAAGAAATGGAAAATAGAGTATGAAATTCTTGAAAGAATATAAAGAATTTAATTACGAAATAATCAAAGAAGAAGTTGGTGAAGGTCGCCCTTCTAAATTATTTGTGAAGGGAATAATTCAACGTGCTGATACGTTAAATCAAAATGGTCGTATATATCCACGTGATATTCTTTTCAAAGAAGTAGAAAGCTATCGTAAAGTTGTTCAAGAACGTCGGGCAATGGGAGAGCTTGATCACGCAGATGATCCTGTTGTTAATCTTAAAAATGTTTCCCATCTTATTACAGATATCTGGGCAGATGATGAAGTTGTTTATGGAAAGATCGAAATCCTTCCAACTCCAATGGGTAATATTGCTCGTAATCTTATTGAAAGCAATGTCAAGATTGGTATCTCATCTCGTGCTCTTGGTTCTGTAAGAAGCCGAGGAGACGCAGATATCGTTCAAGATGATCTCCACCTTATTTGCTGGGATCTAGTCTCTGAGCCCTCCACACCCAATGCCTATCTCATGAAAGAAGCTAAAGACGTTGATCCAAGAATTCTAAACAAAATATTTTCTAAAAACGATAGAATTGGGCGTATTTTGAATGATATTTTGTATTCTAAAAAAGAAAAATAATATTAATGTATATTTATCTGTATCCGCTTCCGGGGCGTGTTAGAAATGAAAGATGAATATGTTATTTTTTTACGAAGGATGTTCTAAAATTCCATGCATATATGAAATACGAAATGTTCAATCTAATAGAAGATATATTGGTCAAACAATTCGTCCTAAAGATCGTTGGACACGTGGTCACAAACAATCTCTCCTAAGAAACGTCCACAGAAATAAATATTTGCAAAACGATTTCAATAAGTGTTTTCAGCAATTAGGACATACTGATTTTTTAGAATTTCACATATTAGAAACGTTACCCGATTCAACGCAAACTACACGTTCAGAGAAAGAACAGTTCTGGATAAAACGTCAAAAAAAACATTTTGAACTTTACAACATGATAGATGTATGTAATCAAAATTACATTCACAAAGAAGAAACAAAAATAAAAATTAGTTTAGCAAAAAAGCAATATTATTCAACTCCGGAAGGCAGAAACTTAATTATCAAACTAGCTGAACACAAATATGGAAAATCATATGAAGAACTTTATGGTTCTGACAAGGCATTAGAGATACGTAAAAAAATAAGTGACTATAAGCTTATTGAAATGAATAAACCCGAAGTGAAAGAAAATTTACGTAAACTACTATCCGGAATAACTGAAATAGAAAGATATGGAGTGGAAAAAGCGGCTTTGATCAAAGAAAAAAAAAGCAAAGCTCGCAAAGGGAAGTATGTCGGTGCCAATAGTCCAAATTATAAAAAGATTAGTGATATTCGATTGATATCACCAGATGGAAAGATATATACGTGTATATCTGGAATAAAAGAATTTTCTTCTATTCACAATTTGGCTCCGAATCATTTATCAGAGTTGTTAAGTGGTAAAAGAAAAAGTCATAAAGGTTGGACTTTAGAGCAAGTAATTTGATTACCGAATTTAAATTAATATATTTGAAAATAATTATTGACATTATATATAACCAATGCCTATCTCATGAAAGAAGCTAAAGACGTTGATCCAAGAATTCTAAACAAAATATTTTCTAAAAACGATAGAATTGGGCGTATTTTGAATGATATTTTGTATTCTAAAAAAGAAAAATGACATATGAAAATGACAAAAACAGATTTTAAGGGTTTGATAAAAGAATGCATTCGTGAGTTAATTAAAGAAGGTGCATTTAACGAAGTTGCTAACGTTGTTTTAGAAAACGCTGGGGCTGGTCCTAAAACAAGTATTAGAGTTGCAGCTTCTGATATGGTAAGTAAATCTAATAAAAATCCTGTTGATGTAGCTCGTGCACGTGCTGCTGCTGCACGTATGGCCGGATATGATGATTTCATGCCAGAAGGCGATTCAACATCATATGGTAGTCAAGCTGCTCCAAATGTAAATCATGGACTTAAAAAGCTTATTGAAGCTACATCTACTCAAATGAGTAAAGGTGACAATAAGATGGCAAATGCATATGCGGCAATATTGGAAGACACAGCTATTAATACTCTTCCACAACAAATGGCACAAGATCCATCAAGAAATGGTGGTTATAGTGCATTTGCCGCTGCTGGTATGCAAGGAGCACAAGAAAAGGTTGCTCCACAAGATTTAGAAGCAATAGCTCCATCTGGAGATGTGAGTCATTGGGCTAAATTAGCTTTTGGAAAAATAAATAAATAAATCTGAAAGTAACTAGTTATATTTGCATCATATTTAATGATGCAGATAAGGAATTAGTTTATGCCATCAGCAAGAAGACAAATAATGGTTCAACCACCCGCCGACAGAATGACAGGCGGTCCTGGTCGTTCAGATATCATAGTATTACAAAATGCATTTCCGGGTTCTCCTGTATATTCTGGTGAATTAACGGATTCAACTGTAATAGAACAATTTAACAATGTTGTTAACGTCGGAGAGCCTGTTGCTGGTAAAATTGCTGGTGATGATGGTGGTCATACTTTTGGTACGGTTGATTTGGATTATAGAGCTGCGCCAAATCTTGAAGATGTGGAAGTTGGTGGTGGAGGAAAACCCGGTTCACCATATGCTCCAAATATAGCATCACCTCCAACTGGACAAAATCCAGCAGACATTCCTGAATCTGGCGTCGAAGCAACCGAACGTGCACGAGGCTCTGGTGGAGCATTCTCTGGTGATGGATTGGCATCACCAAACAACACATCAAATGTAATTTCACGTCAAACATTAGGGAGTTTGCGTCGAGGTACTTCAACACCAACATGATCATTATCAAAGGATTAAACAATGAGTGATTTATATAAAGAAGCGTTAGCTGATGCTGCAAAAATTAGAGAAATAGCCGAGCAAGATGCTCGTAATACTATTCTCGAAAAAATATCTCCTTATATTAAACAGATGATTGCAAAAGAATCTTCTAGCTTCTTATTAACAGAACAAGAAGAATTAGCTATGAATATGAGTTCAGAGCCAGATACAACTTTGCCATCTGAAACTCCAATTGTTCCATCCGATGAATCTAATCTTGCTAATGTCTCTATGCCAGATGCTAGCGGGAAAATAACATTAAGTTTTGATGATTTATTTGCAAAGACCGGCGAAGATATTATAAATCCAACAGATGTTTCTGCCGGTTCATCAACCGAAATAACAACTGCAACCCCAGATGTGTCTCAAGCTCCTCCAGCAGTTGAGCCGGTTTCGACAACAATGTCTCCAGAAACACCCTCTGAGGCACCGACAATGACACCAGTTGCTTCATCACCCGCCGCAGGTCCAGTTCCAGCTTCAGAAACTGTATCAACTCCTGAAGCAACTGAGGAACCATTGCCAACACCAGCTCCGCTAGCCGAAATGAAATCATTAAAACAATTCGAGCGTCAAATTGCTGAGATGGCAGTTAAAATTGATCGTATGTATAATACAAACGTTTCGGCTCTTACGCAAGATGCCTATAAAACAAAGCTTTTTTCACTATTAGAGCAGCTTGATAAACTTGCTGCGAACAAGGCAATAACGCCAAGACAAGCCCAATTGAACGAAAATAGATTAGAATTTTTGTTCTTGCATTTGAAAGAAGCAAATCAGAATAATAGTTATAAAACAAAGGATAAGGACACAACTATGACAACTCTCAAAGAATTCGCAGCAAAACTTTTCGAAAGCGCAGATGAAGAACGTCTTGGTCAAGACAGCAAGTCTTCTGGAGAAACTGGAGTTCCAGTTCATAAGAAGGCAACAGACCATGCACAAAAAGTAGACGGCGTTCAAGCTGATTTATTTAGTGGCGGTAGCAAGACAGTAGAAGCTCGCCATGCCGCCGCTGGATCTGTAGATGCAGAAGCAATAACAGATAAGCCAGAAGAAGGTGCATGGGAAGAAGCTCTTATGGAAGAGGTAGAAGCCGCACTTCGTGATGAACTTGATGCACACGAAGAACGTCCAGAAGAAGTACCAGCCAGCGTTAAAGATTCTGGTTATTTTGAAATTAGCGCCGCCGCATTGCGTGAAGCCGTCGCCAAACTTCGTAAAGAGTCTGCAAATAAAAAAGCTAGACTAAAAGAACAAAATGAATCAGCTATGGATGAAGATATGGTTCTTTCTGTTGAACTTCCAGACGAAGTTGAAGAACAACTTGCTGATGAAGACCTTGAAGTTGATCTTAGGTTCTCTGGTGAAGAGGGCGAAGAAGAAATGGAAATGGGCGACGAAGAAGAAATGGAAATGGGCGACGAAGAAGAAGCAGTTGAACTAGACGTGTCTGGCGAAGAAGACATGGGTTCTTCAGAAGAAGAAATGCTTCTTACTGACGAAGACGACGATGGCGGTATGCCTGAAATGGCGATGAAGCCCATGATGGAGTCTCGTCGTGTTCATAAGGCTCTCCTTGAAGCCCGCACTCGTGAAGTTAAGGCACGTCGTCTTGCAGAAGCAAAGCGTGCAGAGACTGCCACACTTAAGAAGGAAATGGCAGAAACAAACCTTTTCCTCTCCAAGCTTGTATATCTAAACAAGTTCCTTGTGAGAGAAGACCTTAGCCGCAAGGTTAAGCAGCAAATCGTAGAACATCTTGATCGTGCAACAACAATTGCAGAAGCTAAAGATATCTACGGAAAGATTGTTAAAAAGCTTGATGAAGCAGCAGCAGCGCAAACTGCTCCTGTAGTTGGTTCGGCATCAAAGCCAACGACTGCTGGCAGCGCACGTCTCAATGAGAGCGTATCTCGAGCTGCAACATCGGATGGTTCCGGAGAACCCGTAATCGGAACGTTTGAGAAATGGCAGATCCTAGCTAACATCAAGAAAAATGGTTGATTAAAAAGCCGAATTGAAAAATAAAACTATACAGGAGTATAAAATGAAGTCTTTTACATTATCACAATTAGCTGAAGGCGTACACCGTCGATCCCTCGGTGCTGACGCTCCACGTCTATTAAAGAAGTGGCAAGCAACTGGCCTTTTAGAAGGTCTTAAGGGTGTTTCCAAGGACAACATGGCTCGTCTTCTTGAGAACCAAGCAGCCGAGCTTCTTAAAGAAACCGCAAATTCACTTTCAACAGGTGGTGCATCTCTTGCTTCCTCTGGTCAAGTAGTTGGTTTCACAAATGTTGCCTTCCCAATCGTTCGTAGAGTATTCGCTGGTCTTATTGCTAACGAGATCGTTTCCGTTCAGCCAATGAGCCTTCCAGCCGGTTTACTTTTCTACCTCGATTATACATATGGTAATAACGTTGGTGGTGGCGCTGGTGTAAACCTTTCATCCGGTGCAACAACATCAACTTATACAGATGGTCAATCAGTATATAATAATCCACGTGGCGCTGGAGTCCGTTCCGGTTCTCTTGCTACCGGTGGCATGTATGATCTAGTAGGCAATGCTTATTCTAAAGTTCACCGCACATTCCTAAATCTTTCTGCTTCAAATGCAGATATAGGTGCATGGGGTGCAGCAGGTACAACATGGACAGCAGCAGATACAGTTGCAACAGCCGCTGAATTCGTTGGATTCAATGCACGTTATGTAAACTATGACGGCAAAGTTGAAAATGATCTTACAGACGGCGTATTAGATTACTGCTTCATGTTCGTTACTACCGCTCAGATTAGTGCTGTATGCACAGGTGCAGACCTTACAAATCTTGATCAAATCGCTATTACCGGCTTCCCAACAGCTAACGGCGTTGCAGCATGGGGCGAGCAATATCAAGGTGGTACTGGCGTATTGAATCTTCGTAAGCTCAATCGTCGTGGTAACTGGAATGGTTCTGTATTTACACCAGATCCACTCAATGGCTCCCATGTATTGTTCGTTCTTCGTATCAACAATACCGGTGCAGTTCCAGCAGTCGGTACCGCAGCAGTCACCGGTTCCGCAGCAATCTCTGATTCACAAACAGTTAACTCTGATGGCGCATCCCTTACAATCCCATCCTTTGAGTCTGATTTTGGCGTAAATCCAGCTTCTCCAGTTATTCCAGAAGTTGATATCCGTATCGAATCAACCTCAGTAACTGCAACAACCCGTAAGCTCCGTGCTCGCTGGTCACCAGAAATGGCTCAAGACCTTACAGCCTTCTACTCAATCGATATCGAAGTTGAACTTACAAATATTCTCTCTGAGATGATTACACTCGAAATCGATCGTGAAATCCTTAATGACCTTCTTACACAAGCTGGCGCCGCTAACCTTTACTGGTCACGTGCCCCAGGCAAGATTGTTAATAAGTTCACAGGTGCAGAGGCTCTACAGTCATCCACTCTATCCCCAGGACCAATGGCATTCACCAACGTCCAAGAGTGGTATCAGACCCTTATTGAGACAATCTCTGATGTTGCCAACACCATCTACAAGAAGACCCTTCGTGGTTCTGCAAACTTCATCGTCACATCACCTGATGTTTGCACCATCCTTGAGCATCTTGTAACATACAAGCCAGCTTATCGCCTTGACTCTGATGGTCAAGTTCGTGACAGCATGACTGTAGGCGCAGAATCAGTAGGCACCCTCAATAACCGTTACACAGTTTACAAGGATCCATATTTCCCAGCTAACAAGATTCTTGTTGGTCTTAAGGGCAATACCTTCCTTGAGAGCGGTTATATCTACGCTCCATACGTTCCACTAATCCTTACACCAGTAATTTATGCACAAGACGATTTCACGCCCAGAAAAGGAGTGATGACCCGCTATGGCAAGAGAATGGTTCGTAACGACTTCTACGGAACTGTTACCGTCCTTGATCTCTCACTAATCTGAGAAATACCCCTATAAAATAGGGACTTGAGAAGGGGCAGCATTTCTGCTGCCCCTTTTCTTTTTTATTTTATCAAGTTATACAAACCTGTAATGACACGGTAATATATGTCATGAGAGGTTTTTACATGGAAAAAAACGATTGTAAGATATGCAGAGAGAGCTTTGAGACATTGAAAGGATTATCAACTCATCTGCAATACAAGCACAAGCTTACATCAGAACAATATACTATAGATTATCTATATGAAGGTAAACGACCATATTGTAAGTCGTGTTCGGAATATACAAGATATGTATCCTTTTCTTTTAAAGAATATTGTAAAGAACATGTTAAAGAAGCCTGTTCTGTTGCTGGAAAAACTGGTGGTAAAGTTAAGAAAACATGGAACAAAGGATTGACAAAAGAAAATGATATTCGAATATACAATCAATCTTTAGCAGTTGCGGGTTCTTCAAATCATTTTTATGGTCGTAAACATACCGAATTTACTAAAAAAATAATTTCTAAATTAAAAACAATATCAGAAGAAGAATTCAATAAAAGAATTGAGTTGCGATCAAAAGAGTTTTATTGTTTATCAGATTATCAATCATATACAAATAGACAACATAC
>JACCDP010214807.1_pt1 | contig 32541 bp, 30 predicted proteins | sample 7445841 | NCBI WGS metagenome assembly JACCDP01 (sample SAMN15323441, study PRJNA562643) | freshwater metagenome | isolation source: river surface water | place: USA:Blue River Watershed | collected 2017-08-17 | reverse complement strand
GACAAGGTCGAAATCAATGTGCCCTACACGTACCGCCGTTCGGCGCGCCGCTACGTGACCGAATACGCCCTGGGCTTTGCCAAAAAAGCTGACCGCAAGTCGCTGTACGTCGAGTACCCCAATGGAAAGGTCGACAAGACCAAGAACTTTGGCTTGTTCAAAGATTATCCGACCGTGAAAAAGGGCGGCACCATCTACATCGCCCTCAAGGCCGACAAGGTCAAAGATGAGAAGCAGAAGCGAGAGCAGAAGCCCTTTGACATGAACCAGGCCGTAGCGACTGTGACGGCGGCCCTGACGAGCTTCGCAACGCTGTACGTGCTGCTCACGCGCTAAACCTTATCTAATTCGGAATCAGCGCGATGCCTGATCCAAAAACATCAAGCCCACGCCCTAGCGCCCCAAGCGCTGCGGCGTGGCTCGTGATTTACACCAAACCCCGCTGGGAAAAAAAGCTCGCTGACCAGCTCGCCACAAAGGGCTTTGAGGTCTACTGCCCCACGCAGCGTGTCAAGCGCCGCTGGAGTGACCGCAGCAAGTGGACCGACCACCCCCTGTTCAGCAGTCACATCTTCGTTTATCTGGAGCCGGAGCGCCGCGACGCGGTCTACTTCACGCCCGGATTCGTGCGCTTCCTCTTTTGGAACAAGCGCCCCGCAGTCGTACGCGACGAAGAAATCGCCACCCTGCGCCGTTGGCTCAACGACTTTGACCACGAGGCCATCAGCATTGAGGCCTATCAGCCTGGAACCTCAATTAAAGTGCAAAGCGGACCCCTACAAGGCCGAGAAGCCACGGTCCTTGAACAGCGCGGTACCAAACTGGAACTCTACCTTGAAGACCTGCAGGTCAAGGTGAGTGTGGACGTCACGAAGACGCAGCTGGCGTCCACCAACGTTTAAGTAAGGCTTAGGCCTCCTGCCTCAGTGCGGCAGCCTGCTTTTTCAAGTCCTGAATAAACGCCCGGGCACCCAAGAACACCAGGGTCAAGAACACCCCAAGCACCCCACCGATTGCTGCAGACTTGAGCTTGGACTCGCGCACGCGCAAGGGGTAGTGGGGGCGGTCAATCACCGTGATCAAGGGCTCCTCGTGGGCCGCCATGGTCTTCGACAGCTCGAGGTTTTTCACCAGCTCGCCGTACAGCGTGGTCAGCATCGTCACCTTCATCTGCTTTTGCACCGAGGGCACCTTGGCCGTGCTTTGCACCGTGAATGAGTTTTGATCTTGAGCCGAGGCATAGCCTACCATAGCGGCCTGAAGCTCGGCAGACACAGAATCCACGCGCTGCTCAAGCTTAGCGATGTTGGCGGTAGAGTTGGCCATCTTGGTTTGTACGTAGAACTCGGTGGACTTGGCCGTCAGAAGCTCGACAAAGGCGCCGGTGAACACGGGGTCAGTGCCGGTGTAGCTGACCGTCACAAAACTCAGCTTCTTGTCGACTTTAGAAACAGCTAGCGAGTTTTCTGACACCGACTTCACCACGACACCTAGGGCGGAATCCTGTTTGGGATCGCAGCACTTGGCCGCTACCATCGGATACAGCCCCAAAGAGTCCCATTTGGCCTTCAATTTGGGCTCAGCGGCCACATACTGGTTCACGAGCAACAGGGAATCGCCGTTTACGTAGATCGGGCTCAGTAAGACGTCTTGAACAATGCGTCGGCTCTTCATTAGCGGAAGCAGGTTGTCGCCACCCAAGCCTTCAGCGCCCGCGCCCATCGAAAAGCCAAATTGAGAAGCCAGCCCGCTCAAGCCGCCGCTAACGCCACCTTGCTCTAAGGCAAACGTCAATGAGGCAGCGTAGCTTGGTTTAGCAAGCTTAACCTTGAAGTACCCACCAGCCCCAAAGAGCAGGCCTACCGCAACAATCAAGAACTTGTAGCTCCATAAATAGGCAACTACGCTCTTAACCTTGAGCCAGAGCTCGGCAAGGCTGATTTCGTCGCTGCTGTCGGTAAACTGGGGTTGGTTGGCTTCGTTCATGCCTCAAAATTAAGGCTTCTTAGCGCCAACCCAAGTTGATGCCTACACCAAGCCTCAAGCAATGTTCAAAATGGTTAATAATAGAGTTGCTTTCATTCGTTCACATGACCAACAGGTAACATCAGGCGCCGTACTTTGCGTTCAAGTTTGTTACTCACCTGCCCAAGTGTCCTCAAGGGTATGGGAGCGACTGGGCGAAGCCATTTATAATATCAACTAGTTGCTAGCAACCAGTAACATACCGAAGGTATTTTAGCGTCTTTAATCACCAGCAAGACCCGCCTAAAGCTCTTGCTCAAGTTCTTTACCCACCCCGACGCCCGTGGTCATTTGCGCGGACTTGCCGAGGAGTTTGGTGATTCCACCAATGCTGTGCGTATTGAACTCAACAAACTTGAAGAGGCTGGACTGCTCCACGGTCGGACTGAGGGCCAAAAGGTGGTGTACCGAGTGAATAAGACCAATCCGTTTTACTCAGACCTCGTTTCGATGGTGTCCAAGTACATGGGCTTTGATGAGCTAATTGAAAATGTCCTTGAAAAGGTTGGCAACCTCAAAGAGGCCTACGTCGTCGGAGACTATGCGAAAGGCGTCGACTCTGGCACCATTGAACTTGTGCTTGTTGGAGACTTGTATGTATCGGCGCTTGATGACTTGTGTGAACGTTTAGCAAATAAGATCAAACGAAAGATTAAATACCGTATTTATCCTGACGAAACAGTGAACATTCAGGAGGCTCATTTGAGATTAATATGATTAGTGTGGTCCAGACTGTGGAGGCGTATTTGTTAACCGGTGTAGATCTTTAAGGTGTTATTAATGAACATTTTTTGAATTAAAAATTTACATATTGTATTTAAAAAAACAATCAACATCAAGCTAGTTAGTGCGCAGTTTGGTGCTAAATAATTTTTAAGTTTTAAAATGAAATTAAGCGAAAAGAAAATAGCGATAATTGGTTTAGGTTACGTTGGATTGCCATTGGCTATTGAATTTGGTAAAAAATTCAAGGTTTTAGGCTTTGATATCAATCAATCCAGAATTGAAGAGCTTAATCTGCTGACGGACCGCACCAATGAAGCAGACCTTGTTGGGATGAAAAATGCAATGGAATTGACTAAATCTAATCTTGGCGTCGGCTTGAATTTTTCTGCTAATGTCGAGGACTTAGTAAATTATAATGTGTTTATTGTAACTGTCCCAACGCCCATTGATCAGTTTAAGTCACCTGACCTAACTCCATTATTAAAAGCTTCTGAGATGTTGGGTAAAGTAATCAAAAAAGACGATATCATAATTTATGAATCTACAGTTTATCCAGGTTGTACCGAAGAAGATTGTGTTCCTGTGTTAGAAAAATATTCTGGATTAAAGTTTAATCAAGATTTTTATTGTGGTTATTCACCGGAACGAATTAACCCCGGAGACAAGATAAATACATTAACCAAAATTAAAAAAGTAACCTCTGGCTCAACTGCAGAAATTGCAGATGTTGTTGATGAACTATATAAAAGTATTATCGAAGCTGGTACACATAAAGCGCCTAGTCTAAAAGTTGCCGAAGCATCTAAAGCGATTGAGAATGCACAACGCGATGTAAATATTTCCTTTGTTAATGAATTGGCACTCATTTTTGATCGTATGGGTATTGACACCAATGATGTTTTGGATGCGGCAGGAACCAAGTGGAATTTCTTAAAGTATAAGCCAGGTCTGGTTGGAGGACATTGCATTGGTGTAGATCCTTATTACTTGGCGCATAAAGCCGAAAGTTTGGGATATCATCCACAAGTGATTTTATCTGGAAGAAGGGTAAATGATAATATGGGGATGTTTGTTGCTAATAAGTTGGTGAAATTATTGATTGCAAAAAATCATTTAATTTCTGATTCAAAGGTTCTAATATTAGGCATAACCTTCAAAGAGGATTGTCCGGATATTAGGAATTCTAAGGTTATTGATATAATAACTGAATTGCAACAGTTTAATATCCAGGTTGATGTTTTTGACCCCTATGCTGATAAGGATGAAGTGGAGAATGATTATGCGATTAAATTGATAAAAATTATTCAACACAAGTACGACGGCATTATTTTGGCGGTATCTCACAGTATTTTTAAAGAGATTAAACTAACGGAAATTAAGTCAAGTGATAATTCAGTAGTATTTGATATAAAGGGTTTTTTCAACCGTAGTCTTGTTGACTCTAGATTATAGTAAAAGTTAGGAATTAACTGAATCAAAGAATTTACACATCAAAATCATTCTTATTTATTCATATTAGAATTTATGTTAAACGACATTTCAAATGAGTATAAAATTACTTTAAAGAATGGAAAAACATTTTATTGTGGAGGTAATTCGACAGTTCTTAATGCTGCAAAATTGGCTGGAGTTGAATTGGAGCATAGCTGCGTTAAGGCAAGGTGCCGAAGCTGTGTAACAAAAGTGATTAAGGGAAATTACAGGGACGTAATCGATGATATGGTTTTATCATTAGAAGAAAAAAAAAATCATTTATTATCTTGCATTGCCGTGCCGACATCTGATTTAATATTGGATATTGAGGATTTGAACGGGATTCTGAGGTTTGAAAAAAAAATTGTTCCTGCAAAAATAAATTCATTAGAAAAGTTAAATAGTTCTGTAATTGAAGTCAGTTTAAGATTGCCGCCTAATACTAATTTTGGTTATAATCCGGGACAATATGTGAATATAAGTAAAGGTTCAATTACAAGAAGTTATTCAATTTCTAACGAATGCACTTATGATGGGGTGCTTAAATTTTTCATAAAAAAATATGACAATGGTGTTATGAGTAATTATTGGTTTGAAAACGCTAAAGTAAATGATTTACTTCGTGTAGAGGGGCCTTTAGGCTCTTTTTTTCTTAGGGGAAGTGATATGGAAAATATTGTATTTATGGCCACGGGAACTGGTATAGCTCCAATTAAATCTATTTTGGAGAATATGAGAAAATCAGAAAAAAGTTATTCAAATAAAAATATTTGGCTTTTTGTAGGAGCAAGATTCGAGAATGATTTATTTTGGAATCCTGTTGAATTAGGGGCCTCTCTAAATATAAAGTACATCCCAGTTTTGTCAAGAGCCTCAATGGAATGGAAAGGAGAAAAAGGTTATGTGCAAAATATATTAGTAAAGCATAATATACCATTAGCAAAATCTCAGGTATATGCCTGTGGTTCAAACTATATGATTGAAGAGGCAAAAAAGTTATTGATTGAAAATGGTTTAAACAAAATGCACTTTTTTTCAGATGCATTTGTACAGTCAAATTAAATAAAATGAAGGCCGTAATACTAGCAGGGGGCTTAGGAACCCGATTAAGCGAAGAAACTGTTTCAAAGCCAAAACCAATGGTTGAAATTGGTGGGAAGCCTATTTTGTGGCACATTTTGAAAACTTATTCATTTTATGGAATTAATGATTTTATTATTTGTTGCGGATATAAGGGTTATGTAATAAAAGAATACTTTCAGAATTACTTTTTACATCAATCAGATGTAACCTTTGATATGAAGGGAAATCAAATGATTGTTCATAAAGAAAGAGCAGAACCTTGGTCTGTGACTTTAGTAGATACAGGAGAGGATTCAATGACGGGGGGAAGATTAAAAAGGGTAGCGCAATATTTGGGCGGTGAGGAAAGTTTTTGCTTTACTTATGGTGATGGAGTTGCAGATATTAACATAAAAGATCTAATCGATTTTCATAAATCACATGGAAAAGAAGCGACCTTAACTGCTACATATCCCCCTGGGAGATTTGGTGCTTTGGAAATTGTAAATAATGTGGTAAAACAGTTTCAGGAAAAACCAAGAGGGGATGGTGCTTTAATTAATGGTGGTTTCTTTGTGCTTTCGCCAAAAGTGTTTCAACGAATTGAAGGAGACGCTACAATATGGGAACAAGAACCTTTAAAAGGACTTGCTAAAGATAATCAACTGATGGCTTTTAAGCATGAAGGTTTTTGGCAACCTATGGATACATTAAGGGACAAATTTTATTTGGAGGAACTAATAAACACAAATACTGCACCATGGAAAATATGGGAAGATTAAAAGGAAAAGTAGATCCATCCTTCTGGGAAGGTAAAAAAGTGTTTATTACGGGCCACACAGGTTTCAAAGGGAGCTGGTTATGCTTGTGGTTGCAATATATGGGAGCGATTGTAAAAGGGTATGCTTTAGAGCCAAATACTACTCCTAATCTATTTACTGAAGCTAAAGTAGCTCAAGAAATGGACTCAGAAATTGGTGATATAACTGATTTAAATCATGTTACCTTGTCAATGAAAGCATTCAATCCCGATGTCCTGATTCACATGGCAGCGCAACCATTGGTAAGGCTTTCTTATCATGAGCCAGTTTTAACCTATGCAACAAATGTAATGGGTACTGTTAACGTTTTAGAAGCAGCAAGAAGTTGCACAAATTTAAAAGCAATAGTATCTGTTACAACTGATAAATGCTATGAAAATAAAGAGTGGGCATGGGGTTATCGTGAAAATGAACCTATGGGTGGCCATGACCCATACAGTAGCAGTAAAGGCTGTGCAGAGTTGGTAACCTCAGCTTACAGAAAGTCATTTTTTAATTCTAGTAGCTCCGCCTTTTTAGCTTCAGCTAGAGCAGGCAATGTTATTGGTGGTGGTGATTGGTCGGCGGATAGATTAATACCAGATATTCTCAGAGCTTTCGAAAAAAACGAGCTTGTTGTTGTTAGAAACCCTAAGGCAACACGTCCTTGGCAACATGTACTTGAACCTCTTTCAGGATATTTAGTATTGGGGCAATATTTATATGAAGAGGGGAATGGTTTTGCTGAGGGGTGGAATTTTGGACCCAAAGATGAAGATTGTAAACCGGTAAGTTGGATTTTAGATAAAATGACATCTAAGTGGGGAAAAGGAGCTTCTTGGCAGTTAGACAAAAATAGCAATCCACACGAAGCTGGATTTTTAAAACTAGATTGTTCAAAAGCAGGTATGTTACTGAATTGGCACCCAAAATGGAATTTAGAAGATACACTTGAAAGCATAATTCATTGGCACCAAAATTATCTATCAGGTAATGATATTCAAAAACAGTGTTTGTTAGAGATAACTAAATATCAAAAGGATTAAAATGAGCAATACATTAGAAAAATTAAGAACAGAAATTGCAACTCTAGTTAAGATATACGCTGAAGAGCAATATAAGGTAAAAGAATTTGTACCTGGCGAAACCATAATCCCACCCTCAGGAAAATTACTTGGGGAAGAAGAGCTGCAAAATATGGTGTCAGCTTCTTTAGATGGTTGGCTAACAACAGGTAGGTTTAATACTGAATTTGAGAATAAGTTAGCTGATTTTTTAGGTGTAAAATATTGCTTGTCTGTAAATTCCGGTTCTTCAGCAAATTTAGTTGCCTTTAGCACCTTAACATCTCCAAAGCTTGGAGAGAGGGCTATCAAAAAAGGCGATGAAGTGATTGGGGTAGCAGCAGGTTTTCCTACTACAGTAAATCCAATAATTCAATTTGGAGCTATTCCTGTGTTTGTAGATGTGGATATTAAAACACATAATGTCAACGCCGATATAATTGAGGCAGCAATTACTCCAAAAACAAAAGCCATTATGTTGGCACACGCTTTAGGTAATCCATTTAACCTAGGCAAAGTAGTTGAATTGTGTAAGAAATATAATTTATGGTTAATTGAAGACACCTGCGATGCCTTAGGAGCAGAGTACAATGGGCAAAAATGCGGCACTTTTGGGGATATAGGAACGTTAAGTTTTTACCCAGCACATCATATGACAATGGGTGAAGGGGGAGCCGTTTTTATGAATAATCGAGAGTTAAAGGTAATAGCAGAATCGTTTAGAGATTGGGGACGTGATTGTTATTGTGCTCCAGGTTGTGATAATACTTGTGGATGTCGATTTGAACAAAAGCATGGTGATTTGCCTTTTGGGTATGATCACAAATATGTGTATTCACATTTAGGGTATAACTTAAAGATTACAGACTTGCAAGCAGCATGTGGTTTAGCACAGTTAAATAAATTAGACTTTTTTATTCAAAGAAGAAGAGAAAATTATACCTATCTAAGAAATCGTTTAGAAGCTCTAACAGATTTTCTAGAGTTGCCCGAAGCAACGCCAAATAGTAACCCTTCATGGTTTGGATTTCCTTTAACTATCAAGCCAGAAGCAGGAGTAAATAGAGTAGAATTAACGCGTTTCTTAGATGACAATAAAATAGGTACCCGGTTATTGTTTGCTGGCAATTTATTGAAGCAGCCTTATTTTAAAGATGTGCAATATAAAGTTGTGGGGGATTTGACAAATACGGATATAACTATGAATTCTACTTTTTGGTTGGGGGTTCAGCCTTCTTTAACGCAAGAGCATTTAGATTATGTTGCAGATAAATTAGAAGAATTTTTTGGATTAAACTTTTAATTAATTCAAGCTCCTAAATAATTATAAAATAATTTCTTTCTAAAACAAATTAGACATTTGTGATTTTTGGAAGTTTAGTTATCGTCATTTGTTCAAATTCCATACTAGAGTTTGTTTAGCTTTATTTGATAAAAAAGAACTTTAGGTGGGTCAAAAAATATAAGCACTTTTTCAATGAAAAGTAAAATATTAATTACCGGATCTACAGGTTTTATTGGAAGAAATTTAGTTCCGAAATTAGCTAAAAGGGGGCATGAAATTCTTGAAGTTTCAAGAGATCTTTCAAGATCTGATTATTTGTTCAAATCAACAACACATAAATTACAAATTGATGATGTTGATTTTGAGCAAAGGATAATTAAGTTTAAGCCAGAAATTGTTATTCATTTAGCTTCTTTGTTAACTTCATCGAATAAGTTTACTGATATTGAAAGACTTATAAATGTGAATATTCTTTTTTTATCGAAAATATTAGATGCAATCAAAAATGTAGAATTAAAATTATTTATAAATACTGGTACTGCATCCGAGTACATGATGGGGAATGATGAATTCCAGCCTGCTAATATATACGCTGCTACGAAGACAGCATCACGTTATTTTGTTGACTATTATGCTTGTATGAATAATTTTTATCAAACAACAATTGCGCCGTATACAATTTATGGGGGCAAAGATTCACAAAAAAAAATCATAGATTATATTTGTGATTCAATGTCATCTTCTACTCCAATTGATTTGTCTCCTGGCTATCAAATATTAGACTTTATTCACATAGATGATGTTACAGACTTTTATGTTTTTATCATAGAGAATTACTATAAATTACCCAAAAAATCCAATTATAAATTGGGAACAGGAGTTGGCCATACTTTGAGACAAGTGGCGGACTATTGTGAAGAGATTTCTGGAAGAAAAGCGAACATTAATTGGGGTGGTATTGATTACCGAAAAACCGAAGTTATGTGTGCAATTGCAGATATGAAAAGGTACAATTTGGATTGGAGGCCAAAGATTTCACTCAAAGAAGGTCTTACAAGATTGATTAGAAAATGACTTCACGGTTAAAATATTGAAAAAAGTTTTGCTTGAGGATCTCTAGTATTAATGGTACTTCTTCATTTAGTTACTTGTTAAATAAATTTCTGTATAACCGTCATATTTTTTTCAAATCATTTTTTGATTTTAATTCAAAACCTAATACAAAGTAAATGAAGAAAACTATTTTATTTGTTTTTGGAACTAGGCCCGAGGCCATTAAAATGGCGCCATTGATCCGACAATTAAATAAAAATTCGAAAAATTTTATAACAAAGGTATGCGTGACTGCTCAGCATCGAGAAATGCTAGATCAAGTACTTGAATTTTTCGAAATAATTCCTGATTTCGATTTAGATATTATGAAAGCTGGTCAAGACCTTTTCGATGTTACGTCAAAGGTGCTTGTTGGAATGCGATGTGTGTTACAAAATTTAAAGCCTGATCTTGTCCTAGTGCATGGTGATACTTCAACATCTACGGCAGCTGCTTTAGCTGCTTATTACTTGCAAATTCCAGTTGGTCATATTGAAGCAGGTTTGAGAACGAATGATATTTATAATCCATGGCCAGAAGAATTGAATAGACAGTTGACATCTAGGATAGCAGCTATACATTTTGCCCCTACAAAATTGAGTCGAATGAATTTAATTCATGAAGGGATAAAATCAATGCGAATATCGGTTGTTGGAAATACAGTTATTGATTCTTTATTTTTTACTTTAGACAAGATTAAACGAATTAAAAATCTTGAGTATACATTAAAATCAAAAATAGCAGGTTTGGGTATACCATTAGATAATTTAGAAAAATGGATACATAATAACAATCTTAGTTTCTCTCCCGTAAAAAATTTTACAACTCGTAAGATGATATTAATAACTGGTCACCGAAGGGAAAATTTTGGTACTGGCTTCATAAGTATTTGTAATGCAATAAAAGTATTAGCAGCAAAATACCCAAGTATTGACTTCGTATATCCTATGCACCTAAATCCAAATGTTAGGAAAGCAATAGAAACAGTCTTCAAGATTGATTTGGAATCAAATTCAGGTTTTGATGAAGCCCCTAAAAATATATTTTTTGTTGAACCATTAGAGTATTTGCCGTTTGTTTATTTAATGAATCTATCTTATTTGATATTGACAGATTCTGGTGGCATTCAAGAAGAAGGCCCAGCTTTAGGTAAACCTATTTTGGTTATGAGAAATAAGACCGAACGCCCTGAAGCCGTTAATGCAGGAACGGTGAAGTTGGTTGGTGTATCTAAATCGAGAATAGTGAAGGAAGTATCTATTTTAATTACTGACCCGAAGGAATATAATAAAATGGGGAGGGCTAGAAATCCATTTGGATATGGAGATGCTAGTGAAAAAATTGTTGATAGGCTTTTGAAATATAAATGGTGAGTTTTGTTGTTTTAGTGTTTATGATGCGATGGAAGAAAATAAGAAAATAGTTGTAAATACATTTTATCTTTATTTTAAGTTGATTCTAACAACATTTATTGGAATCTATTCAACATATGTAATTATTCAAGAAATTGGTCCTGATGCGTTTGGTCTTTATTCCTTAGTGGGAGGTATAGTTTTGTTGATAGGGGTGCTAAATTCTGCAATGCTTTCAACAACAAATAGATTTATCGCTGTAGAGATTGGTAAAGGAAGTAAAGGAGATATAAATAAAATTTTTAATAGTTCGCTCGTTATACATTTAGTCTTAAGTTTACTTTTCATTTTGTCTGCAGAAATAATAGGCGGCTGGTATATTCGATCAAGCATAAATGTAGAGTCAAAGTATATAAGTGATGTTAATTATATTTTTCAAACATCGCTTATAGCAACTTTTTTCTATATAATAAGTGTTCCTTATCAAGGGTTACTAATAGCGAAAGAAAATTTTTTCGTAAAACTAATAATTGAAATTATTATCGATTTTCTAAAATTTGGGTTATTAATTTTTATATTAAACCAATCCGATAATAAGTTAAGAAGATTTGCCGATGTAATGATGATAGTTCTTGTAATTCAATCGGTATTGTTTATTTTGTATTGTATAATAAAGGAAAGGAAATCTGTAAAATGGAAATTCAATAGCTGTTTCTATGATTATACTTCTATGTTTAGCTTCACGGGATGGACTTTTTTAGGGACAGTTTCTCATATAGGGTCACGTCAGGGAATAGCAATTTTGGTGAATCTTTTTTTTGGTATCAATATGAATGCTGCATATGGATTATCGATGCAGGTGTTCAACTATATTCAATTGTTTGTTACCAATATCAGTCAAGCAGCTATTCCTCAAATTATGAAATCCCAAAGTGCCGGCTATACTGACAAATCTCTATTGCTCGCTTACTCAATTGGTAAGGTTTCGTTTTTTGCAATGTTGATACCTGCTATTCCACTTTTATTATCGTTGGAAGCCATTTTTATAATCTGGTTGAATAAAGTTCCTAGTAATACTGTTCTTTTCACTTATTTACTAGTAATAAATGGGTTCATTGGTATCTTGGGAAGTAGTTTTAATCCACTCGTTCAAGCAACTGGTATTATTAAAAAGTATCAATTATGGTATGCATTTTCAATGTTATCAGCGATTCCTGTAGTTTATATTTTTTATAAAAGTGGTTTGCCAGCCTATTTCTTTGGGGTAGTAACAATTTTAAGTTCAATTCTTTTTTTGTTTGTTCAAATGAATATTCTTCAAAATTTAACAAATTTCAAGAAAGGATTATTTTATTCAAAAACAATTAAGCCAATTATACTTGTTCTAATTGCTGTTGCCCCACAATTTTATTTACGAGAGTATTTTGGTCAAAATATTTTAGATGTGATTTATGTTTCTTTTATTTCTGTTTTACTAATTCTTGTTAGCATTTATTTCTTTGGTTTAAGTAATGATGAAAAAAATATAATCAAATATTTTTTAAAAAAAATCAAATATTCTTTTTAGTAAATTTTTAAATGAATTACACCGAAATTCCAGTTTTATTTATAACTTTTGCAAGACCAGTTTATGCTAGACAATCCTTTAATGCTATTAAAAAGGCAAAGCCTAGTAAACTTTATTTCTATTCAAACAAATCTCGAGATGAAAATCCGGAAGAATTAAGAAAGAATGATGAAATCAGATCTTTTGTAAATGAGATTGATTGGGAATGCGATGTTAAAACTTATTTTAGGAGTGAGTATGTTAACGTTTATGAATCACTTTGGAGTGCAATTGACTGGGTTTTTGCTAATGAAGAAAATGCAATAATTTTAGAAGAGGATTGTGTTGCATCCAAATCTTTTTTTAGTTTTTGTGAGCAGTTGTTAAATAAATATAAATTTGATCGAAGAGTATGGGTAATTTCGGGTAATAATTATTTTGGTTCATATAATCCAGGTGATTATGATTATATTTTTTCGAGGTACCCTTTTAAATATGGTTGGGCTTCTTGGAGAGACAGGTGGAATCTTCTCGAAAGGAAGGAAATTCCATGGAAAGAAATTAAAGAATACCAAGTTCACAGACAGCAATTCTCACTTTCAAAAAGGAAGGCTAATTTCTATATTAATTTGCAAGAAAAGAATTATAATTTTATTCAAGAGAACCCAGCTTGGGATTATATATTCGATTTCAATATGATTTTAAATGGTGGAGTTGGTGTTATTCCAAAAGAGAATCTTGTTACAAATATTGGTGAATTAGGTGAACACAATAATTTTAATGACAAAAGAGTTCATAATAGGGAAAGATCTATAAGTGATGCCTATTTTATTCAAAAGGAACCACCATTCGTAATCCCTAATTTTAAATATGACAGATTGTATTTTAATGGGCTATATAGACGTAGCTCTTTGTTTTATCGTCTAGTAAAAAAGTTAACTAATTTATTTTTATGAATATATTATTTTTGAATACGATTCGTTTCTTAGTCAGAATATATCCCTTTAGAAAAGGAAAATTATTTATAAGAAAATTAATACTAGAAAGAATAAACGAACTTCCACCCACAGCTTCTTTTTCATTTAAATATGGAAGATTCGAAGAGGCGCCACTATTGGAATGGCCAAATGGATATAGGGAGTTGTATCTTATGTCTAGCATGGAAGATGACCAAATTTGGATTTGGAATAGAGTAGTAAAGTCTGGAACTGTAGTAATCGATGGTGGTGCAAATTACGGATATTGGTCAATGGTGGCCTCCAAGTTAGTTGGAAGAAGTGGTAAAGTATATTCTTTTGAAGCGGTTACAAAGACTTATGATAAGTTAGTAGCAAACATTGCTTTAAGTAAGATTCATAATATCATACCTTTTAACATAGCTTTATCAGATAACAATAAGGGAATTGATATTAATATCAATCTTAATGATAAAATTGGATCACAGTCATCGCAGGGGAAACATCCTGATTTAGAATACGAGATTATTCAGAACTGTTGTAGTATTAAACTTGACGAGATATGTAAATTAAACAATATAAGTTTGATAAAATTGGACATTGAGGGCGGTGAGTTGTTCGCACTATTAGGATCAAAAAACTGTTTGGATGATTATTCACCTGTAATAACTTTCGAATGGAATCGAGAGACGTCTAATAGTTTAGGGTATGAACCTGAGAATATTTTGGAATATCTAATTAGTTTTAACTATAAATTCTATATTGTTAAAGATTTTAGGTTGATTGAATTTAAACCAGAATTAATGTCCATTAGAGATACCCCAATGATATGGGCAATGACTGATGTCAGACATAAAAGTTTAAATATAAAATAGTATGTTTTAAAAATCGATGAAAATAGGTATTGTTACAACCTGGTATCCTAGTGGTGCTGGAATGGTCTCAAGAGCATATTTCGAAGCTTTATCTAGGGATAATGAAGTATTTATTTTTGCAAGGGGCTGTGAACGTCAAAGGGAAAATATATGGGATGCTAAAAATGTTACATGGGCAAGTAAGCATCCTTGTATAACTGGAATATATCTAAACGAATTTAGGAAGTGGGTTCGGAGAAATAAAATCACTTTAGTTTTATTTAATGAGCAAAGAAGATGGGATGTTATTTTGGAGGCAAAAAAAATGGGTATCATAATTGGTGCTTATGTAGATTATTACACATCGGACACTATTAAGTTTTTTGATTTGTATGATTTCTTAATCTGTAATACAAAGAGACATTACAGTGTTTTTAAAAATCATAAAAATGTATTATTCTGTCAATGGGGAACAGATAATAATTTGTTTTCCCCTATTAAGAATAAGGAAAATAGGCCATTAACTTTTATTGTTAGTTCTGGTAATAATGGGAGGATGGCAAAAATTGCAGACTGGGCAGATAGAACTGGAGCTGGTTTTGTTTTAGAAAACTTTTCAAAAGTTAAAGGTAATTGTAGATTGGTTTTTTTAAGTCAAGTTAAATTATCAGACTGCCCTACCAGATGGAAAGATATTATTGATAAGGATTCTCGAATATTGTTTATTGATAAAAAGTTTGAATTTACTCCGTATTATTTAGGTGATATTTATCTATATCCATCACGCTTAGATGGTATAGGATTGACTTTACCTGAAGCAATTTCTTGTGGCTTACCTGCCATTGTTACAAATTCAGAGCCCATGTCTGATTTTGTTATTGATAGTTTTAATGGATTTTTAATTGATGTTGATCAATATCAAGGTAGGCCAGACGGCTATTTTTGGGCAGAAACAATTTGTAATGGTAATTCTTTGGTAGAGAAAATGGAAAAATATATTAATGATCCTAGTCTAGTAGAAATTCATGGTAATAACTCTAGATTATTGGCTACTCAAAAGTTTAATTGGTCAATAAATTCTTCTACTTTAGGAAGCTGGTTGTCTAACGTTAAGCAGATAAATGAAACAAATGGGGCAAGTATAAATGGCGTATCTATTGAGAATATTAGGCGTTATGACCGAACTAATAATCCTACTCCGACAGAAAGAATCTTAGTGGGGTTAAGAAGATTAATAAACTAATTAATTCATTAATATGTGTGGAATTGCAGGGATGTTTAATGTTTCAGTAAGTGACGTTGACATTAGATCGATGACAAAAATGATGACATCAAGAGGTCCTGATGATTATGGGATTTTTGTTGATTCTAATGATAAAATCCAATTGGGTCAAACAAGACTTTCGATAATTGATTTATCACAGAATGGTCATCAGCCAATGCGTTTTTTAGATGGCAAGTACACTATTGTTTTTAATGGTGAAATTTACAATTTTCAATCAATCAAGGAAAGTCTTGAAAGTTATGGCTATAAGTTCAATACACAAAGTGACACTGAAGTAATTTTAGCAGCATTTGATTATTGGGGAGCAGATTGCTGTTTGAAATTTAATGGAATGTTTGCATTTGCTATTTGGGATAGCTTAAAAAAAGAGTTATTTATTGCAAGAGATAGGTTTGGAATTAAGCCTCTCCTTTATAGTATTAATTCGAATGGTTTTGTGTTCGCATCTGAAATTAAAGCGATTTTAGCATCTAATATAGTCCCTAGAATTATTAATAAAAAGGGGGTATTTGATTTATTCTCTTACGGATCTGTATGTCAACCGAGTACTATTATTGAAAATGTAAATTTTTTATTACCAGGTCATTACTTAAAGATTGATAATAAAAATCAAATAGAAGTTAAGAGATACTATGACTTAAAAAATAGTGTTGATTTAGAAAAAATTAAAATAAAGAGTCTTGAATACCATGAATTAGTTAGTATTCTAAAGAATAAATTGGAAGATTCGGTAAGATTAAATCTTGTTTCTGATGTAAAGGTTGGATCTTTTTTAAGTAGTGGTATTGATTCAATGGCGATTTCTGTTTTAATGTCAAGATTTTCTAAGACTCAATTAAATAGTTTTACTGTTGGATATGAGAAAATTGGCAATTTAAAAAGTGAGTTGGAGAATGCAAAACTAATATCTGATTTTTATAAGTTTGATCATAAAGAGATCTTAATAAAGCCTGATGATTTAGTAAAGTCCTTTGATGCGATTATACATTCCATGGATCAACCAACTTATGATGGCATTAATGTATACTTCGTGAGTAAGATTGCATCAGAGCATGTAAAAGTCGCAATTTCAGGATTGGGCGGAGATGAACTTTTTGCAGGATACCCACATTTTCAATATCTTTTAAAAGCAGATAAAAGAAATCTTACTATTTGGGATAAAATATTAATACAAATAGGCAAAATACGTCCTAATAGATTCTCTATAATCGCGAAATATAAATCTAAAGCAACAATAGATAATTTGATCAATTTACGAACATTTTTAAGTAGTGAAAAAATTAAAAAGTCTTTTAATAGCGAGTTCTTAAAAGAGTTTAATCCTTTTTCTTTGAAATTATATCTAAAGCAATTTCTTTATTCTGATTGCGATGTTATTGAAAACGTAAGTTATAGTGAAATTAATAACTACCTCCTGAATACACTATTAAGAGATACAGATGTTATGAGTATGGGAAATGGCCTTGAAGTTCGTCCTGTATTTCTTAATCATGAGTTAGTTGAATTGGCATTGGCAATACCATTTCATGCTAAATTGAAAAATGGAAAACAAAAGGTTATATTGAGAGATGCCATGAAGGATTTAATACCCGTTGGTTTTTTAAATTTTAAAAAGAAGGGCTTTGAAGTTCCAGTATATGATTGGATGTATAAATGTTTTAAGATTGAATTACTTAATGTCTTACACTCTGAAGAAATAAAAGAAATGTTCAATGAACAATATATTAATGAATTGAAAGAGGATATTAATTTGGAAAGAAATAATAGAATAATTTGGTTAATTTTTGTTTTCCATCATTGGATGGTTCAAAATAAATGCAAATTTGTTTAATTCTTATAAATTATTTTATCAGAACTTAGTTTTTACACGTTGAAAAAAATACTATTTATTCATCATGGCGAGGGAGTCGGCGGCGCTTCTGTAAGTTTGATTAATACGATACTAGCACTTGATAAATCAAAATATAAAGTTTCAGTATTACTGTTAAAAGAGTCAAATGTAGTTGATTTGTTAGCAGAGAAAAACATTAATTATACCATAGCGAAAAATTTCTTTTACAGAAGATTTTATAAATATTTTGTTCATTCTGAGGTAAGTGTTATTCCATTATACAGAATTGATATTTTATACAGACAATTATTTAGTTGGGTTTTATCAAAATATTTTTTTGCAAAAATCGAACTGAATAATTTAGATTTTGATTTAGTTCATCTAAATTCTTCTGCATTGACAGATTGGCTATTGCCCTCAAGGAGGAGAGGTAAAGTGGTTATACATATTCGAGAACCAATTGCCAAAGGAATCTTAGGGTTAAGATTTAAATTGATGCAAAGAGAAATTAATAAATATGCTGATAGGGTTATCGCAATTAGTAAAGACAACGCTATCAGGTTAGGCCTTATTAATAAAACTGATATAATATATAATTTTGTGAATATTAGTGATATAAATCTAAAAGAAGATAAGCAATCTGGTAAAATTCTTTATTTAGGCGGAGACGATTTAATAAAGGGATATTTAAATGTTGTAAATACATTAGACCACTTAGACCCTTCCATTAAAATACTTTTTTGTGGAAATTATAACGTAATTTCATCATCAAAATATTCGAGAAAAAGTATTATATCTACTTTGAAAAGTAATTTTCCAGTTCAGAAAAAATTGCGTAATGCACAAATTAAGATGTTAAGTCATCCAAACGCAATTTTTATTGGATTGGTTTCTAATATTTCTGATTTAATGTCTGAATGTGAATTTTTAATATCACCTTTTGATAAACCTCATTTTTCCAGACCAATATTTGAAGCATTTGCACATAGACGAACTGTAATTGGTACAGATGTTCAAGGTATGGAAGAAGTTATTGAAAATAATTTTGATGGTGTTATTGTTAGGAGAAATGACCCACAAGAATTGGCTAGGGCAATACATTTTTTACATTATAACTCAGATATGAGAGATGTTATGGCAAATCGTGGTTTTCTAAAGGCAAAAAATATGTTTAATATTTCGAATATAAAAAAGATACAAGATATATATGATGCATGTTAAAGACTATTTATATTGATAGCATTATTAATTAGCAGTTTTACCTCTACTTTATTCTCGTTTTTAGGGCGCGTATTAAGTTATCGAGTGTCATTAAAGATTTCTTGGTTAATCTTTTTTATTTTCTTGTCATTGAGGTTCAATTATGGGAATGACTATTTGGGTTACCTTTATTTTTATTTAAACGCAGATTATAGTGATCAATTTATCCCTGGTGATTATGACTTCAAGGGGCTGGAAATTGGTTGGTCTTTTGCTAGTTGGATTTTTCACTTTTTTGGTACTCAGGGCTTTATTCTTATGGTTGCATTTTTTAGTGGTATAAATTGTTTTGTGTTTTATAGATTTGTAAAAGTGTATGTTCCCCAATCTTATTATTGGTTCGTAGTTTTATTTTACAGTTTAAATTATGAGATGTTATTGATTATGTCTTCTGCTATGCGGCAATCAGTGGCATTGTCTATTTTTTTATTTTCTTTTGATTATCTAAAATCAAGAGAATTTTTCAAATATTCTTTTTTGATTTTTTTATCATCACTTTTTCATACAAGTGCATTATTTTTAATATTGTTGTATTTTATACCTCTCATAAAGTTTAAAATTAATGAGTATAGTTTGTTTTTCCCTTTAACTTCCTTTATATTAGTCTTATTTTTTAGTGACGGTATAAGTAAGTTATTGTTTAGTTTTACTGATGGAAATTTTGACTTTTACGGTGTTTATGAGTCTGGCGAATACGAGGAAAGGTCTATTGGACTCGGATTGCTTACTAATATTGCGATCTACGCTATTTTATATCTCCGGAGTCTTCGAAGTAAAAATATCATTATCAATAATATCAATTCAAAAATAATACTTATATTGATGTTTCTCTATCCATTCGGTATCGTTAATCCCATGATCAATCGTATTAATTACTACCTGATTCCTGTCACTTTGTTAAGTTTTTCAAATGTTTTTGAAGAGTGGAAGAATAAAACGTTTAAAAATTTGTTTATTATTTTTGTTCTTGTTTTTACAGCGTACACTTTCTATTTGTTTCACACCAGTAGTGTATATGCCAAATATTATGCCAATTATAAAACCGTATTTCAATTTGTTTCTGATGTAGATTTAAAAGATATTATTCAATGAAGGCGATTTTTTTAGGTGGGTTATTCCCAAATCAAATGAGAGATGAAATACAAAGTAGGAGCACTGGAGTTATTCAGAATGCGGCAGATGTTTTTCAAAGGAATTTATTAAATGGCTTATGTGAGTTTTGCGATATATTTTTGATCAATTTGGTTTTTATTGGTTCTTATCCTTTAAAATACAGGAGTTTGTTTATTCACTCTTTTCTGGTAGAGTCAAAAAATTTATTACAATTTAAAAATGTAGGGTTTTCGAATTTGATGATTTTCAAACATCTTTCTAGATACTTGAATGGGCGACGTACTCTACTAGAAATGGATAGTAATAAGTTTGATTTTATTATAGTTTATTCGATTCACACCCCATTTGTTATGGCTGCGTTAGATTTGAAAAAACATAATCCAAATATAAAGATTTGTTTGGTTGTGCCAGATTTGCCAGAATTTATGAGTCAATCAACGAATTACGTCTATATCTGTGCAAAAAAAGTTGAAAGATTTCTTTTAAATAGATTGTTAAAAAAAATAGATTGTTTTATTGTATTGACAGATTCGATGGTTTCTGCTTTAAATGTTGGTTCTAGAAATTGGCTCAGGCTAGAGGGCATTTTTAATGATGTCGAAGATTCTCAAATTGTGGTAAAAGAGGAAAATAAGACTATTTTTTATTCGGGTACATTGGAAGTAGCCTATGGCATTCTACATTTGTTAGAGGCTTTTTCAAAGATAACTGATAGTGGATATAGATTGTGGATTTGTGGTGAAGGTAATGCGAAAAGAAAAGTACTTGAACTTAGTCGATTAGATTCTCGGATTATTTATTTCGGACAATTGCCTCGAACGGAAGTTTTAAAGATGCAAAAGCGTGCGACTGTTTTAGTAAATCCTAGGTTGCCGGAAGCCATTTTTACTAAATTTTCCTTTCCTTCAAAGGTTATAGAATATTTGGCATCGGGTACGCCAGTTGTTATGTACAGATTGGAAGGTATTCCTGAGGAGTACTTTAAGTTTATTCACGCACCTGAGGATCTTTCATCAGTTTCACTTAAAAATGTTCTTGAAAAAGTTTGTGAGCTTGATAAAAGTGAAAGGAAGATATTGGCAGATAATGCAAAAAAGTTTATCTTCAATAGCAAAAATTCGTATGTTCAATGTGAAAAGATTTACAATTTCTTAAAATTGCAATTATGAAAGATAAAATTTTATTAATAACAGGTGGAACAGGATCCTTTGGGAGTGCAGTCTTAAATCGATTTGTCGGAACAGAGGATTTTAAAGAAATACGTATTTTAAGTAGGGATGAAAAGAAGCAAGAAGACATGCGTAAGCGATTGAATAATCCTAAAGTAAAATTTTATATTGGGGATGTTAGAGATTATTCGAGTGTAGAGAATGCAGTCAAAGGAGTAGATTATATTTTCCATGCAGCGGCGTTAAAGCAAGTCCCTTCGTGCGAGTTTTTTCCTTTAGAAGCGGTTAAAACGAATATTCTTGGTACCGACAATGTATTGACTGCTGCAGGAAAGTATGAGGTGGAAAAAGTTGTTGTATTGAGTACAGATAAAGCTGCGTATCCTATTAATGCTATGGGAATGTCTAAAGCATTGATGGAAAAAGTGATGGTAGCTAAATCTAGAAATTTAGAAGATTCAAAAACTATTTTCTGTGCAACTCGATACGGAAATGTAATGGCTTCAAGAGGGTCTGTAATCCCCTTGTTTCTTGATCAAATTAAAGGAGGTAAACCACTCAGTATAACTGATCCCAATATGACCAGGTTTATGATGACTTTGGAAGATGCGGTTGATTTAGTTTTATTCGCATTTGAAAATGCAAGACAAGGTGATTTATTTGTTCAAAAAGCGCCAGCGGCTACAGTAGAAACTTTAGCAAAAGCTTTAATGGAATTATATAAATATGAACTCAGGATTAATATCATTGGGGTTCGTCATGGTGAAAAATTGTACGAAACCCTCGTGAACAGAGAAGATATGTTAAAGGCTGAAGATTTGGGGAACTATTTTAGAATACCTGCAGACAATAGAGATTTGAATTACGATCAGTATTATTCTGAGGGAATTCAGGATAGTTTTAGTTATGAGGAATATCACTCGCACAATACGGAGCGATTAAATGTTCAAGGAATGAAACAATTATTATTGAAATTGCCTATGATTCGTAGAGATATTTTAGGTGATAAGGAGGTAATTCAATATACATATTGATAAATGAAGAAAATAGGAATAACAGGTCAAACGGGATTTGTAGGTAAACATCTTTACAATACTTTAGGGCTATCTCCAGAAACGTATATACGTGTTGAATTTGAAAAAGAATTTTTCAATGATGAAAATTTGTTAGATACATTTGTTAAGGAGTGCGATGTAATAGTTCATTTAGCGGCATTAAACAGAGATGCTGACTCTTCAAAAATATATAGTACTAATATAGAACTAGCTCAGAGGTTGATAGATTCTCTTATTCGTACGAATGCCAAACCGCATTTAATATTTTCTTCTTCAACACAAGAAGGTAGTGACAATCCCTATGGAAATGCTAAAAAACAAGCGCGTGAGATGCTATCTGCTTGGGCATCTAAATCGAATGCGAAATATTCAGGACTAATTATTCCAAATGTTTTTGGTCCTTTTGGAAATCCATTTTATAATTCTGTCGTGTCAACATTTTGTCATCAATTAGTACATAGTGAGAAGCCGAAAATTGAAGAAGACCGTGAATTGAAATTGATTTACATTTCGGAACTAGTCAACGAAATAATAAAGTGCTTTGCTGGTGACGGAAATGCTTATTTAAGTATTGCTCATACTTATAAAATAAAAGTTACGTCAATTTTAAATTTACTAGAAAGATTTAAAGACGATTATTTACAGTCGGGGATCATACCGAATTTATCCTCAAATTTCGAATTTAACATGTTTAATACATTTAGAAGTTACATAGATATTAAAAGTTATTTCCCTGTACATTTCAAAAAGAATGTTGACCAAAGAGGAACTTTTGTTGAAATAATTAGATTGAATGTTGGAGGGCAAGTGTCGTTTTCTACAACAGCACCTGGAATTACTAGAGGTAATCATTTTCACACACGTAAAATTGAAAGATTTGCTGTAATAAAGGGTAAAGCATTAATTCAACTAAGACAAATTGGTACAAAAGATGTGTTTGATTTTTACTTGAATGGTGATGAACCTTCGTATGTAGATATGCCTATTTGGTATACCCATAATATTAAAAATATTGGAGAAGAAGATTTGTATACAATTTTTTGGATAAATGAATTTTATAATCTGGAAGATCCAGATACTTTTATAGAAATTGTTTAATTATATGGAATCAAAATTAAGGGTTATAACAGTTGTCGGCACTCGCCCAGAAATTATTCGTTTGGCAAGGGTTATGGCAAAACTCGATGAATCATCTGCAATTGAACACATTGTTGTTCATACCGGGCAGAATTATGATTACGAACTAAATCAGATATTTTTTGATGACATGGGTATTCGAAGGCCCGATTACTTTTTAAATGCTGCCGGAGCAACTGCAACAGAGACCGTAGGGCAAATTTTAATTAAGATTGATCCTATATTGGATGATTTAAAACCAGATGCATTTTTAGTTTTGGGAGATACCAATAGTTGTTTGTGTGCTATACCAGCAAAGAAAAGACAAATTCCAATTTTCCACATGGAGGCAGGTAATAGATGTTTTGATCAACGTGTTCCTGAAGAATCGAATCGTAAAATTGTAGATCATATTTCAGATGTTAACTTAACTTACAGTGATATTGCTAGAGAGTATTTATTAAGAGAAGGTTTGCCAGCAGATCGAATTATAAAAACTGGCTCACCAATGTTTGAAGTTTTAAATCATTACATGCCATCCATTGAGGCTTCCGATATACTAAATAGACTAGCTTTAGAAAAACAAAAATATTTCGTAGTCTCAGCCCACAGAGAAGAAAATATTAATAATGCATCAAATTTTAATAGTTTAATTAATTCATTAAATCTTGTTGCTGAAAAATTTGATATTCCGGTTATTGTTAGCACCCATCCCCGCACAAGAAAAATGATTGATATTGCTGGAATGAGTTTGCACAGTAATATTCAACTCTTAAAACCACTTGGATTTATTGATTATAATGCTTTACAATTACACTCAAGAGCTGTCTTGTCTGATAGCGGGACAATATCTGAAGAGTCATCAATCCTGAATTTCCCTGCTTTAAATATCAGACAAGCTCATGAACGTCCAGAGGCGATGGAAGAAGCATCAGTAATGATGGTGGGTTTGAATCCTGAACGTATCATGCAGGGATTGAGCCTGGTTTCAAATCAGCAAAGAGGTGAAAATCGAGACTTTAGGCCAGTTGCTGATTATTCAATACCTAATGTTTCTTCAAAAATAGTTAGAATAATAATAAGTTATACAGATTATATTAAAAGAGTTGTATGGAATTCGTAATTATGAAGAAATTACTTTAATAGACAAGTGTAAATAGAAAATAAACATGTTTAATTTTATTTAATGAAAAAAAACATTGTAATCGTAAGTTGCGTTGCTCCACCAGAAACTGTAGTTGCTGGACGAGTTAATTATGATATATGTGAGTACTTGTCATCTAAAGGTAATCATATTACATTCATTACACCTTTTCCATCCAGGCCACTTGGCAAGTTTGAGTTAAACAAAATGAACAAAAGTGAGATTGTTAGAGTAAATGAAAATTTAATTCATATTAAAATCAACAGTTATCAATGTCCACAGTATAATTTCGTGAAAAGAATATTTGAGAGTTTCAGTTTTGGTTATCAATCTATAAATTATATAAATAGGAACATTAAAGATTGGGATTTGGTTTATGCAACACCTTGGCCATTCATTGGTCAATTCATTTTTATGTGGTTTAACAAGAAAAAGAATAAACCTGTGATTATGAATGTTCAAGACTTGTATCCTGAATCATTTTTTACGAAATACAATACTGTTTTTGTCAAGTATTTATTTAGGCCTTTTATAGCTGTAGATAAGTTTATTGCTTTAAAATCTGCCCATCTTTCAGTTGTTTCTGACTCAATAAAGAGTAGATACATAGATAGCAGAGGGATAGATTCGTCAAAAATAACTGTGATAGAAAATTGGCAGAATGAAGAGGAATTTTTGAAACTGAGTTTAAATAAAACACAGATTATTCGTAAATATAATTTAGAAGAGCTTTCTGATAAATTTATTTTCATGTATTTAGGTAATATCGGACCTATAGCATGTTTAGAGCATGTGATTTCTGATTATGCACAATTACAAGGGTTAAATTCCTGTATGATAATCGCTGGTTCTGGGTCATCTAAAAAGAGTTGTGTTGAGCTAGTTAATACCTTAAAATTGAGTAACGTTCACTTTTTAGATATACCAACTGGTCTTAATTCTGTAGTTGAACTGCAGGCAGTTGCAGATGTACTACTTCTCCCGATACACCCCGATGCCTCGTCAAGTTCAATACCATCAAAATTGATAGCATATATGTTTTCATCTAAGCCAATATTGACATCAGCTAAAAAGGATTCAACAACAGGATTGGCAATATTAGCTAATAATTGTGGTTTCTTAGTTGATGAGGACAACACATGGTTTGAATTGATGTCAAAAATGAGGCAAATGGATCCAATGGAATTGCATGAGATGGGCCAAAATGCCTTTAAGTACGGAATTGATAGGTATTCCAAGGAGAAAGGCCTTTTGAAAATTGAAAAATTATTTAATCAAATCATAAAAGAAAAATAAAATATGAAAAAAGCAATTGTACTTGGCGGTGGTGGTTTTATCGGAGGTCACTTAGCTAAAAGATTAAAAAATGAGGGATATCATGTTAGAATCGCTGATATTAAGGATCATGAATACTTCGAACATTCTGAAATTTGTCATGAGTTCATCAAATGTGATTTGACTGATTCCAATTCGGTCGAGTTGGTAATAACTGAAGAATGTGATGAAGTATATCAACTTGCAGCAGATATGGGGGGCGCGGGTTATATTTTTACTGGAAATAATGATGCGAATGTGATGTATGGGTCGGCAATGATCAATCTAAATGTAGTTCACGAATGCGTCAAGAAAAAGGTAAAAAAAGTTTTTTATTCTTCGTCAGCTTGCATGTATCCGGAACATAATCAATTAGATCCAAATAATCCAAATTGTGAGGAATCGTCTGCATACCCGGCTAATCCTGATTCTGAGTACGGTTGGGAGAAATTATTTAGCGAGAGATTATTTTTAGCGTTTAACCGAAACTATAACTTGGATGTAAGAATTGCACGTTTCCATAATATTTTTGGGCCACAGGGCACATGGAAAGATGGGAAGGAGAAGGCTCCTGCTGCTATGTGTAGAAAAGTATCTGAACAAAAAAATGGTGGTTCAATAGAAGTATGGGGTGATGGACTTCAAACACGAAGTTTTCTATATGTTAGTGAGTGTGTAGAGGCTGTACTTAGATTAATGAAGTCAGATTTCACTGGACCTGTGAATATTGGTTCAGAGGAAATGGTAACTATCAACAGGTTGGCAGAACTTGCAATTGAAATTTCTGGAAAGGATATAACTATTAATAATTTGGGAGGTCAGGATTTCATAGACAAATATGGGTTTAGTTGTCCAACTGGTGTGAGAGGAAGAAATTCTGATAATAAATTGTACAGAGAGAAGATAGGTTGGGAAGTATCTATGTCACTGAGAGATGGGATGGAAAAAACTTTCAGATGGATTGATCAACAAGTTAATATGAAGTAATCAGTGATAAGAATTGAAGACATAGCTTGGGAAAGTTCTAATCACAATAATGTAAGTAAAAAAGTATTGTATGGGCAAGATTCCCGCCAATCTAAAATCACTCAGGTTGCTTATACTGAACTTTTAGAGGGCGATGAAATAGGCATTCATTACCATTCCACTATGGAAGAAATATTTTTAGTCACAAACGGAATCTGCGAGTTTATCATTAGTGATGAAAGATTTCTTGCCGAAACTAATTCTGTTTTAAGAATTCCAGCTAATACAAATCATGCTCTTAAAGCAATATCGAATTGTAGTCTTTTTTACATTGGAGTGTCAATTTAATTTTGTATTAATTTCCCTGAGAGGTATTTCTGTATGATTGAAATAGTTGAAATTTTAGATGCCGAAATCAATGATGTAGTGAAGATTCACCTTAAAGCTTTCCCCGGTTTTTTTTTAACAAAATTGGGAAACGAGGTTTTAGAAGTATTTTATAAATCTTTGCTAAAGAGTAAGGGGACAATTTTTTACGGTGTTAAAAAGGAAGGAGAGCTTGTTGGTTTCTTGGTTGCTTCTTTAGAACCAAAGGGTTTGTATACCAAGTTGTTTTTTAAAAATATTGTAAGGTTTGCATTGCCATTATTTTTTTCATTCCTAAAAAATTTGAACTTTTTGAAGAGAATGATTATTTCGGTTATGTCTTCAAACAAGGTTAGTGTTTCACAATCATATCCAACTTCGTTACTTTCAATATGTGTTAGTCCCTCAAATGCAGGAAAAGGAGTTGGTAAATTTCTTTTAAACAGGTTAGAGAAGGAACTAATTCTTCAAAATCAGTCTGGATATTACTTAACGACCGATGCAGAAAACAATAATGCGACTAATCGTTTTTATCTAAGCTGTGGTTTTAAGTTATACGACACTTATAACCAAGGTAGTCGAAGAATGAACTTATACGTAAAAGAGTTAAAATGATAATACCATTCTCTCCGCCCTTCGTTGATCAAGATGTCATCAATGAGGTAGTTGAATCACTTTCTTCAGGATGGATTACCTCTGGCCCAAAGGTTAAAGCATTGGAAGAAGAAATTTGTAATCTAACAGGAATTACAAGAACAGTTTGCGTAAACTCTTGGACGTCAGGAGCCATTTTAGTATTGAAATGGTTTGGCATAAAAGAAGGAGATGAAGTAATTGTTCCGGCATACACATACAGTGCTACTGCGTTGGCGGTATTGCATTGTGGTGCAACTCCAGTAATGGTTGATATTACAGGAGATTTTACCATTGATGTGAAATCAATTGAAAATGCAATTACTTCTAGAACTAAAATAGTCATGCCTGTTGACATTGCTGGATGGCCTTGCGATTACAGTGTAATCAATTCCTTAGTAAATAAGAGTTCTATTAAGGCTCAGTTTGTTGCTGAATCTGAAAAGCAATCTTTATTGGGTAGAATTTTAGTCGTTTCTGATGCTGCTCATTCAATTGGAGCAACTTATAATGGTCTACCCACAGGCAAACTAACAGATTTAACAATTTTTTCATTTCATGCTGTTAAAAATATTACTACAGCAGAGGGTGGCGCTATTTGTTTGAATTTACCGGATTGTTTTAACAATGAAGAAGAGTATAAGCTAATGAAGCTCTACACACTCAATGGTCAAAATAAAGATGCTTTTACCAAATCCCAAGCGGGTGGCTGGAAATATGATATACTTTTTGCAGGATTGAAAGTGAATATGCCAGACGTATGTGCGGCAATCGGTTTGGCTCAAATTAGAAAATATGATAGTTTATTGCTTAAAGAAAGAGAAAGGGTTGCCAGATCGTATCATGCTTTCTTTTCTAAATATGAGCACTTTGAATTGCCGCCTTTAGAAGATGAAAATAGAAAATCATGTTTTCATTTGTATGCACTTCGAATAAATGGTTGCAAAGAAGAACAAAGAGATTTAATTATACAGGAAATCACAGTAAAGGGAGTGGCTGTTAATGTACATTTTATACCAATGCCTATGTTAACCGTTTTTAGAAATTTAGGCTATAAAATTGAAGATTATCCTGTTGCTTATGATAATTATTCGAGAGAGATATCCTTGCCCATATATCCACAATTAACCAATGAGCAAATAGATTATATATGTGAAGCTGTGCTCACTTCATACAAAAAAGTTGTACTTCATGATTAGAATTCTAGATTTTTTATTGTCATTTGTAGGATTAATTTTGTTGTTACCTTTTTTTATTTTAATTGCTCTATTTATTAAGCTAACCTCAAATGGGCCAGTTCTCTACAAGCAATCAAGAGTTGGTTTAAACGGTAGGGAGTTTAAAGTATTTAAATTTCGCACAATGAGATTGGATGCCGATAAATTAGGTTTAATTACAGTGGGTGGCCGTGACCCGCGAATTACTTCAGTTGGCTTTTTTTTGAGGAAGTTTAAGCTGGATGAATTACCTCAGCTTTTAAATGTTCTTATTGGTGAGATGAGTATGGTGGGTCCTCGCCCAGAAGTGAAAAAATATGTTGATTTATACACTGCAGAACAAAGAGTTGTATTATCAATTCATCCAGGCATCACAGATTGGGCATCTATAAATTATCGTGATGAAAATGTAATTCTTGGGAAGTCTTCAAATCCTGAAAAAGATTACATAGAAAAGGTAATGCCTGATAAATTGAGGCATAATATGATATACATCAATAAATATGGTGTATCAGAGTATTTAAAGATAATTTTTGTCACTATACGGAGAATTGCTTTCTAGTTTAATCTAGTAGCATTACAATATTATTTATTAGGGTTCGATGCTGTATTCCCTCCGGTTGTAGTAACACCAAGTTAGGGATTTTCTCCTTTTGATGCTACGGTCTTAAATCCCTTACTGGGAGTACTCCCAGTAAGGGATTTTCTGTGTTCTTTAAACTCCACGGGCGCCATGTCACTGAGCGATCCGTGCGGTCTAAAGTGATTGTACTTGTGCTGAAATGCTTCGGTGACGCTACGTACCTCATGCATACTCGTAAACAAGTACGCGTCGAGGACCTCGGTGCGGTAGGTGCGGTTGAATCGCTCGATGTAGCTATTCTGTGTCGGCTTTCCCGGCTGAATAAACTGCATCTCGATCTCTTTGTCTTTGGCCCAAAGCTGCATGTGGTGACTTGTGTATTCCGGTCCATTGTCTATGCCGATACGTTTGGGCTTTCCCTGGAAGTCAATAAAGTCATCCAAGGCGCATGTTACCCTCGGTGCCGGTAGCGATTTGCCAATGTCCAATCCAAAGTACTGCAGATTGTAGTCGTCAATTACATTGAGTACGCGCACCTTGCTGCCGTCCATTATGCTTTCGCTCATGAAGTCCATCCTCCAGCACTCATTGGCCTCTAGGGGCTGCATCAGGGGCTCTTTCACTTGCACCAGACGGCGTAAGCGCTTCTTGCGAAGCTTAGCTAGCTTGAGCTTGGCATAGAGCCGCTCGGTCTTCTTGTGATGCCAGCCGTGTGTCTTGTTAAAGACCTTAGCCATCATGTCCTGTCCATGAGCTGGATTCTCGTCGGCATAGGCACGCGTCAGCTCAAGTGCTGGCTGGTCGTCCCGCTTGCGACGGTAGTAGTACATGCTTGGTGCAAGATTCATTAAGGCAAGGGCCCGACGAAGGCTGATGCTAAAGCGCACTAGAATCATCGTGACGAGCTCCCTCCGCTCGTCGGGCCCCAGCCTTTTTTTTCGATTACGTCCTTTAGGATCTCTTTGTCAAGTATTATATCAGCAAGTAATCTCTTAAGACGGCTGTTTTCTAGCTCAAGTTCTTTTAAGCGCTTGACGTCGCTGGCTTCCATGCCGCCGTACTTCTGCTTCCACTTGTAAAAGGTCCCTGGCTGATCCCAAGGTCCCTCACGATGTCTTCGGCCTTACGACCACCCTCATGCTCCTTTATGGCCTTGATGATTTGGCCCTCATTGAATCGACTTGTTTTCATTACCCCAAAAATCAAAATTTATCCTTTTAATTGTTTTCGACTTTCGGGGGGAATACATGCAATTCATACATCGTGGTTTTTGCTGATACCTTAAATGTTCGGGTAACCAGTGGTTCTGTACCGATGATATGGATGCGAAAGGTGAGAGTGGACATAGGCTTTTACGCCTCAACGACCGCCTGGTACTCCGCAATGTACCCCAGCCACTCGTTGGAATCTCCAGAAAGGCTTACAAGGGCCTCCACCTGATGTAGTTCGAGGCTGCTAGCCTCTGCGATAAAGATCTGCGCGTGGTGCGTGGGCTTGGTCGTTTCGCCGTCGGCAAGGAGCTCTTCGTAGAGCTTTTCGCCCGGGCGAAGTCCGGTTTCGACAATTTGAATGTCTTTGCCGGGCTGCAATCCACTTAATTTAATGACGTTGAGGGCAAGGTCATAGATCTTGACGGGCTCACCCATGTCAAAGACATAGAGCTCTCCGCCCTGACCCATATGGCCCGCCTCGAGCACGAGGCGCACGGCTTCGGGAATCGTCATGAAGTAGCGTGTGATTTCGCGGTGGGTGACCGTGAGGGGTCCGCCCTCTTCAATCTGCTTTTTAAACAGGGGAATCACGCTGCCGTTGCTCCCGAGGACGTTGCCGAAGCGGGTGGTGACAAAGCGCGTTTGGTTGTCGGGCTGGCGGTTAAAGTAGCTGACCACGTGCTCGGCGGCGCGCTTGCTGGCGCCCATAATGTTGGTGGGGTTGACGGCCTTGTCGGTGGACACCATCACAAAGCACTCTGCGCGGTGCTCGTAGGCCAGCTTGGCCGTCGTGTGGGTGCCGTGGATGTTGGTTTTAACCGCCTCTTGGGGATTGTCTTCCATCAAGGGCACGTGCTTGTAGGCCGCGGCGTGAAACACCACCTCAGGGCGGTAGGTGCTGAAAATTTGGCACATGCGGGCCTCGTCGGTCACGCTGCCAATCGTCGGCTTGAAGTTGGCGTAGTTGGCGAAAGTGCGTAGCTCCTGATCGAGGTGGTAGGTGGGCGTTTCGGCCTGGTCGAGCGCGATAAGCAGCTTGGGCTCTTGGCGCATCACTTGGCGCACCAGCTCAGATCCAATGGACCCCGCAGCGCCAGTAATGAGTACTGTCTTGCCCTTTATAAAGCCGTTAAGGGTTTCATACGACAGATTAATGGGATCGCGGCCGAGAAGCTCCTCGAGCGAAATGGGCCGGATCTGCTTGGCCGTCAGCTCCCCGTTCACCCAGTTGGAGATGGGCGGTACGCGCTTCACCTGAAGGTTGAGCTCGATGGCGAGGTTAGAAAGCTCTTTGACGCGCGCGGCCGGGATGTTCTTGATCGCCACAACCACCTTGCCGATGTTGTTCTTCTCGACAAATTCTGAGGTGAGGGCCCGGGCGGCGGTCATAATGGGCGTGCCGTTGATGTTCTTGCCGGCCTTGCTCTTGTTGTCGTCGATGAAGGCCACGACGTGGTCGCCGTTGCGGGACTCCTGTTCTACTGCAATGCGCGCTGCACGGCCCATGGACCCAGCGCCCACGATGAGGATTCCGGTGCCCTTCTTAGCCCGGCGAAGCTGGATGCTCAAGAACGCGCTGCGCACGGCGAGGCGTCCGCCCACCGACGTAATTAAGAACAGCATGGCCTGGCTAACGAGGGCCACGCGACTGAACTGCGGATTTTTGAGCGTGAACGAAAGCACGAGCAGCACGAGTAAGGCCTCTGCCGTAGCCTGAAAGAGTTTACTAAAGTCCTTACTGCCGCTGTGGCGCACCACGCCCACATACGATTGAGCGTGCAAAAAGGTGAGGAGGTAGGTTCCCGCAATGATTCCGGCCTTACTAGGTAGAGTAGGCCAAGGAATTGCGCTTGGAGAAAAGTTAAACGCCACGAACTGGGCCGCCAGGTAGGTGACTAAGACCAGGATCAGGTCGAGGGTCAACACGGTCCACCGCGACAGGAATCGGTCGGTATAGCGCAGCAAAAAGCGTCCGAACAGGAAGTTCAAGGATTGATTGGTTTGGTTGGTATCGCTAAAGTACACCGAGGTAAGGGGCTAGGG
>JACCDP011352417.1_pt1 | contig 32561 bp, 38 predicted proteins | sample 7445841 | NCBI WGS metagenome assembly JACCDP01 (sample SAMN15323441, study PRJNA562643) | freshwater metagenome | isolation source: river surface water | place: USA:Blue River Watershed | collected 2017-08-17 | reverse complement strand
TAGGCTGCCTTCGTAGGCCACCTTTTTCTCACCAACCTCATACTCGCCCACAAAGTCCAGTCGATAGCTGTGCATTTCGTGATAGGTGTGTTTCCTATACAGTTGCAGATAGTCAAGATGCACACGACCAATCAAATCATAGGTAAAAGTAGGGCGTCCATAGCTTTCGTATTCTCGCTTGCGGGGAAACCTATTCCACAAACAGAGCCTGCGTGTGTGTTCTTTGCCCAGCACTTGCACAATGCGATTGTGTAGATAGGGAATGTCATAGCCCTCGCTGTTCCATCCGGTGAGAATGTCTGCATCTTCAATCAAGGTGAGAAACACATCCAGCAGCTCTCGTTCGTTTTCACACAACACTGTGTTGTCAAAACGATCACAAATTTCTTGTGCCTGTTGATGTGTGAGACTGCGTGGCTTCAACACCAGGGTAAAATTGGTGTCCATCCATCCGCAATAGACACTCACAGCAGTGAGTGGATTGAAGGCTTCTTCTGTGTTGCTGAATCCTTTTTCTGGATCGAAATCAGTTTCGATGTCAAAGTATGCAATGTGCAGATCTGGCAGCGGTGCATTTTTGTAGTTGTCATAGAAACAACGAAAGATGGGATTGATGTCGCTTTCAAACTGTTGATCGCGAGGAATCATTCGCAACTCACGTTGAAATTCTTCGTGTTTGTTGGTTTCAAAAGTTTCCAGACGGGTGCCAAAAATGCTGGTGTGACGTCCTCGCTCGCTGGGATAACCTACCACAAATCTTGCGGGATAGCTGTTGAACACTCGTCGACCTCGCACTCTCTCAACAACCTCAATGGCGTTGCGTTCTCTGTTCCAAAAAGCGTCCACATAGGTCATAGATAATTCCAAAGTCCAATTGTGTTCATCACTGTGTAGAAAATCATCAACAGCAGTAGATTAGTATTTTTGCGCTGCCAGCTGCTGATGGTCAACAAGCTGCTGCCCATTGTCCAACAAATATACACAGGTATCAGTCCGGTGAGTTTGAAACTCAAGAGAACAGCAGCAAGCACACTTGCTGCTGTTCCCAAGGTTTCGGCCACAACCAAAAATGGGCTCTGCTGCCAGTCCTGTGCCAGGGCTTGCCACAGACCCAACCTCATCACACTCCAGCAGCGGCTAGCAGTTGTTCTACAGCATCTAGTTCTTCTTGGGCATCCTCGATTACGTTTTGATTTTTATCAGATGCCTTATATGCCATGCGTATAGCTTTCAGCAGAACCTTCTTCTCCATATCCAGCTCTTCTGCCACTGCTGCTACAGTGTCCTTGAGACCTTCACGGAGAGTGGCAATCTCGCGCATGGTGTCGATGCCACTGTTGATAAGATTTTGAATTCGAGCGCGATCAGCGGGGCCAAAGTTGGCAGTTGGTGTAGTCACTAGTGTTTGCTCCTTGCTTCACTACTTAGAACAAAAGTGTGTGAAGTCACTTGCTGTGTGTCAAACAACTAAAAGGCTGGTGGCTTGCACGCCGCTGTGATAACCTTCTAGTAGAGGCTCTTCGAGCGTGGGATCAAGTGTGAATCCAGTCCATCGGTTCAAGGTGCTGGTACAACCCAAATACCATCTGTTTTGGTAGAATGCAGCACTGGTGAATGTGTAGCCAGGTGCATCAAGGCTATACCAGTCTGTGCCATTGCGGCTGTACCACACTGTGCTGGCACCAGCTGCAATCACATTGCTGGCGCCGTTGCTGGCCAACACTGTAATGGCTCTTGGGCGCTGATTGCTGAACAAATCGCGGCTCACTGTCCACTCCAGTGACAATGGCGTCCACAAGGCAGTGGCTATCCATCCTTGACCTGCCACCCAAACTCTATTGCTGGCAGCGTGATAGGTTGCAGAGAATACAGCTCCTGGGATAGCTGGGCCCAGCGCAATTGGCTCCCATTCGGTACCATTGCCACTCACAGCAGCCAATGACTGTGCTAGATCATCTTCCCATCCCACAGCCAAAAGATTGCTGCCGCCCAAGCTCAAGACGTCCACAAAGCCACTGTTGAGTTGAGCATGTTCATACTGTTGAGCCCACACACTAGCGTCACCACCTGCCACTGTGGAGAACACCACAGCACGTTCCGCTAGATCACTCCAGTTCTTTTCAAATCCCACACTGTAGAATCTAGTGCCATTGTGTATGATTTTAGTGAGTGTGGTCCAGCCATTCCATAAGCTGTAGCTGTTCCAGGCGCCTGTGGGATTCATTGTGCTGGCAGCAACTCCTGGGCCCACAGCTACCCAATTGGTGCCATCGGTAGCGGCACTGGCCAAATTGTTTCTTGCTGGCATTGGTTTACTCAGCTTGGTCCAGGTAGCTCCATCGGCTGAGACACTGCCAAGACCTTGACTGTAGAAGCTGAGTGGATCCTGCCCAAATGCATACAAGTTGGTCATCACTGTTCCTCTAGTGTTGCACTATTTAGGAAGTGACACTTCCAGGTATTGTTTGCTAATGTGACGCAGCTTGATTCCAGTATCGGCTACAATCTTATATCCATGTTGAGCTGCCTTCACACAAAAATCAACATCCTCGCTGACCACCTTGCTAAAATCTATATTGCTGCGATATTCAAACCATGGATTACCCACGCGCTCAAATACTTCCTTTCTCACCAAGCAGCAACCAAAGCCCACAGCAGCCACATCTATTCGAGCGTCTCCCTGCACTTGGTCAATGTGTATGTTGGTTTGTCCGCCTGTATGTGGGTTGTCTACATATATTTCGGGTATTCTCTCACCTTCTTTGCGTTGTATATAAACGCCACTGCTGATGGCTCGTCGGCTATCTTGGCACTCCAGTAGCCTTATCAAACAATCTTCTGTGAGAATGATGTCGCTGTCAACGCTGAATAGATAATCAAAATTGTTGCGCAATGTGTAGGCTACCATAATATTGCGTACCTGTTCAACATTGTAGCCCCAAAAATATTGAAAGCTCAGTTCACAACGTTTGGGCAGCTTTAAATCATAGATACTCTTGAATGTTTCTACTTCGATGTATTTGGCTGTGGGAACACCGATCAAGATTCGTTTGGTTCGTTCAACGGCTGGAGCAGCCAATGGTGCAGCAGAAACTTCTTCTACTGTTGATCTTGTGCGGTGAGGGGTCAATGGTGTAGATTTCTTTTGATTCAGCACTTCATGAGCAGCAGCCAATTGCTGTTGATTCCTTATCTTGTAGTCATTGATGGGATTGAGGTCGTTGTAGTTGACTACTATGTCTTGCAACACTTTGACCTTGTGTGGATCAGCAGTTTCAAGCAAACTGTAGAACACTGCTGTATCACCGCCGGCCCCAAACCATTCTCCATGTGAGTCGCGCCATAGAGCTGTGTTTACTTGATTGAACAACTTGAATCTAAACGCTCTCATGTGCGTATAAGGCACTATCCAGTTGAATTGATAGTTTCGATAACCCCGTGTTTCTTTTACGTGAGGAGGATACTCTTGTGCAATCAATGGTATGCTGTCAGCTAGACTCCAGCAACTACCATAGCTGAATTCGGTATCCTGATCGAAATGTAGGTTGAAACGGCTGAACACATCGTTTTTACTCACCAACCAATCATCGCCATCCAGCAGCATGATGATGGCATCTTCCTCTACGCCTTGAGTTTTGCACCATTCTAGGGCTTGATGGTGATTGTAGACTGCTCCGCGGTTGTTTCTGTTGCAGATAAGATGGAATCTGTCACGAATTGAACCAGGACAACTGGCGATGGCCTGTTGAGCCAATTCTCTGCTGTTGTCTGTGCTGGCGTCATCAATCAACACATGTAGATAGTTGCTGTAGCTTTGAGTAGCTACGCTGATAATACATCTGCTGATATAATCAGCTGCATTATAAAAAGGGCTTACCACCACAATCTTTTGCTCCGGCTTGTGATAGATCTGCTGATCTTCGGGATTTTGGGTGCGTCTGCCAAATGTGGTAGCCAATCTCTGCTGTACAGTTGACACTCTCTCAAAATCTTCCGCAGCCAGTGGTTGATCTTTCAAACGGTAAAAATGCTGCTTCCATTGAAGTGCCACATGATCCCATCCCACAAGATCTCGCACAATGCTGCAATAGTGCTGTTTCTGTTGCAATAGATATCTGTTGTTGTGTGCGCCGATGACCATATCCACAAAACGATCCACTTGACTGTCTGTGGGAATATCCGGGAAGAGGCTGTTGGGTTCAATGGCGTAGTCAATTTTGTAGCAGGCCATGTCTAGTGCAGTTTCTTCCAGTGCCCCAAATCTGCAAGTGATCAATGGTGTGTTGTAGTTGATACTTTCAACACTGCTGATTCCAAAAGTTTCTGGGAAGGCAGCAGGATACAGCATAAAGGTGCTGTGGGCCAACACTTGTGCAATCTCCCTCTGCGTGATGATGCCCAAAAATTCTATGCCATCCTTGCCATCATAATAGTTTTTGAGATTGTGCCAACGTTGCTCTTGCTCATCGGGTTCTTGATCGCTTCTGAAACGGTAGTAGCCGCCAACAATTTTGAGAGTGGCATCAGGAATGGCCTGTCTCACTCTTGGCCAGATTCTCTCCAGCAATGGCGCCATGCCCTTGCTCACACTGCTGTTGTAGACATACTGAGTGGGATTCTTTTGGGAGATGTCTACCCAATCAAGCCAATTGCGGATACCATTGCGAGTGATCCAGGTTCGGTTTTTGAGAACTTCGTAGTTGCGGCGACGACCGTGATCACAATTGAGCACGTAACTCATGTGCCAATCACTCAGCACAAACAACTCGTTGATATAGTTATCAACAGCCAATTGTTCCAGCAGGTGATCACCATAACAGAAGGTGTCGTGGAGCCACAGTATTTTGTGACTGCACTGTTGAATTTTTTCAAATACCGCTGGATCAACTTTGAGAGTAATAGCGTCGCGCAAATGAGAGGGCACCCATGGCTCCACGCTACGGCTGCTGATGGCTATGTCAAAATTACAGGGATGATCTCGCAAGGATGCCAGTGGTTGATATTCTACTCCATTGTAGACTCCCGGTGAGGTATCGTCAGCATTGCATTCGTTGAATACAGTGACTGAGAAGCCTACTTTTGCCAATTCTTCACTGAGATAGGTAACTGCACTCTCACTACCGCCCAATCCGCGTTGATAAACAGTGCGTCCGTCATAGGGCAAGCCCAGCACATCAATAATTGCTATTTTCAAACCAATTTCCTCTTGAAATGATAGTCTGCATCTGGTCCGTTGTTGCTGAATCTGGGAGCTATCAACTCAAAGTTGTGATCTTCTAGCCACGTGATCACTTCACTGCAATGAGGAGCTCCTAGATTCCATTCCACATGTTGAAGTTCTAAAACGATGTGTTCCACAGAATTCAAATCCAGCAGTCCTTGTAGCACATCCAGTTCGGCTCCCTGCACGTCTAGTTTGAGAAAATCAGGCAGCGGCCAGGATCTTCTTTTGCTGATTGTTTGCAAAGTTTGACAACAAACAACTTGTTTTTGCTCTTCAGTATAAAGATCCTTGCTCTCCGGACACAAATGGTAGTTCTCTCTATAGTAACTGCTGCCGCCAACGTGAGTGTCGTTTTGCCAAAAAGTTACTGAGCGTCTGTCACTATTACTCACAACAGCAATTTGATATTTTAGCTGTTCTTGTTGATACAAAAATTCGCAAGCTGTATTGCCATCAATCATATAATAATCAGCATTGGGCCAAATCTTTTTTGCTAGATGATACCAATGCAACACACAGGCACCTACGTCCCAGATCACACGTGGATACACTCCTTGAGACCGTAGATATTGTAGATATCTACCATGATCTGGAGGAATTGGCGACTGTTGACTGAACTGCAATAACCATTGTCTTTTTTGCAAACTCATGCACGTATAGTGCAAGATCTTGGGTTAAAATTCAAGTAACCGTGTTGCTGTTTGCCAGTTTGTAGACTGTGTAGGTGTGTTCGTTATCGCCAACATTTCCAGGAAACAGTTGACGATCGTTGCTGCTGTACCAGTTGAGATCGCGTGCCACTCTCAACATCAATCTTTGGTAAAGACGTTGACGGCTCTCACCTGAGGCACTCCAGTAGAAGCAGGTGATCTCGTGAGCTGAAGGAGGATTGTGCGCCATGTGGCGCATCAGCCACATCACCACACTATACACACGTTGAGCATTGCCGGTGCCAGTTTTGCCTAGCGGATCTCTGTGTGCCTTGTGACCAAACAATACCAAGTAAGCTGTGGGATGGCTGCGGCTGCGCATCAACAGCAGCTGATAGGGTTCTTGTTCAACAGAGAAACACACTGAGATCTGTTGTTCAGTGACCTCAATTTGGCATTGCTCTAGGTCAGCCTCGGAGTCAAACAAGTTTTAGATTTTTCCACTGGTTTTGATAAGGGGAGGAACACCCTGGGCACTTACCCGGAAGCCAAATTTCTTGGCTTGCCGTCGTATTTCGTCCGGGTGTTGACCTGCGGACATGTTTACTCCTGGCACCACCAATCCCACTCCTCCCTGTTCTTGCAACACACTGTTGCTCTTGTAGACTACAAAGTCATTTGATTCAATGTCAAAATAGTAGACACTGCCTGTGTGTTTTCCTAGAGTTCGTGCTATGCTGTCATAAAGTCTGTTTCTGCTGCCGGTGCCGCCGGTAAAAGTGATGTAGTCCCATTTGTGCTGCTCCAGCCAGCTGTAGATGCGGCCCACCACTGCTGCCATGAGGCCGGCACTGCGTTGACCAAGCCTTCCTGTTTTACTATAATCTCCTTCTACAGCAAAGGTAATTGCATAGCCCTTGGCAGTGCTTTTGAACCGAAGATTGCTGCCAAACACAGCATGTTTCAAGTGTAGCTGCTCACTATCTTCTGTGATGGCTATCTCTACCAACTGGTCGTCAAATTCAAAAGCTGTTTCCCATTGAATGGTACCACGTAAATCTCGTTGAACCCATTTGGCACTCACAGGCTTGAACAATTCTTGCAAAGTTTGTGCTGTGGGTTGAAGATCTTTTATTCGCATACTCTATTTAAATTGAGTTGACTTTGATCGAGGTTTTGCAAAACTATAACAAGATGACAAATGTTGAAACACTAGCCGCTCTACTGCTGCCCTCGTTGTGGAGTTGTTGTGATTTGTGGGCACAAAAAAGCCGGAGTGGATTTGAAATCAGCTTCAAAGGTGACGGCAGTGTGGTCACTGATGCAGATAGAGATATTGAACTGTTGCTCTCACAGGCCATAAGAAAGGTTGATCCCCTCACTCCTGTTGTGGGAGAAGAAGCTCTCAGCGATGGCACATCGGATAGTCACCAAGGCACCTATTGGTTGATTGACCCCATTGACGGTACCAGCGGCATGGTAGATGGCACACAAGAGTTTGCTGTGTGTGCGGCCTTGATTGAAGATCACCGGCCCACACTAGGGCTAATGGTGCTGCCGCAGTTTGAGGAGGTGTATGTGGGCTTGGTAGACTTGAAACAGGCATGGCTCTATCGCAGAGACCACGCACCCACACAGGTGCAGTCGAGACGTGCTGTTGGAGAAACTCCGGTGGTGTTGCACAGCCGAGGAGAAAGCTCTCTCGCTCTAAGATCCATAGTAGCTGAGACTGCTCGTTTCGTAGGCATGGGCAGTGCAAGGAAGTTTGTTGAAATCGCTTGTGGCAGAGCTGACATCTACGTGCGGTGCAGCGGTCTAAGCGAGTATGACGTAGCTGCTGGGCATGCGCTGGTGCTGGCAGCAGGAGCAAACGTCGTTCATTTAGACGGCAGCCCTGTCAAGTATGGGCTGAGGCCTGGCTACTATCTGCCGCCATTCTTGATCTCAACCGAACCGTAGGGGCGGTTGGCTCTCAGCGCAATCTTGCATGTTGAGAAACCAGTTGGCTTGTGCCTTGTCATGTGGAGTAGCAGTTTTTCTTGATTTCAGTTTTTTGGCTTTGGCGCATGTGACATCTCCACCATAATGGCGTGTGATTTTGGCTTTGAGAGTTCCTGGCGCACCTTTCTTGGTGGTACGAGTAGTGCTTTCATTGGTGGACCCGGCTGTGGTGAAAAATGGTCCGCCCATGGGCAATGATTTGCCTTGGGGAATGAGACTGTTGTTCAGTCTCTTGATCCACTTGGGTGTGATGTGTCGACCTCTAATACCACCAGAGAAAAACAAATGCGTTTCAACAGGAGCGTCGCCCTCAGTTTCCATCACTGCATACATGCGGTTACGGCCCTCGTGACCCACAACCCGTGCAGGCATTTCAAGGTCACCAGTTTCCCACTCTGGAGGCACAGAAATCACCAACCAAGGAGAGGCAATGCTTCCGCCCTGTTCCAAATGCTTTTGGATATAGTCCGCACTCTGTGCCTGTTCACGTGGGAGACTGTGCACCAAACGTAGGAAAACACTGGGACGCATCTGCACACGCAGTCCCAGATAGTCCACATTTTGGTTGTCAGGAACTTCTCCCAACCCTTTGACGTTGTCAATTTTCACTGCTTCAAAAAGATCTACTAATCTCATCCGTACACCATACTGCTTATTCTTCGATATTTGATGTTGAAGGCGTTCATTAACAGTTCAACTTCACGTAGGCACTCGTTTCGGCCCCCGCCAACTATATAACTTCCGCTAAAACGCTTCAGTTGTGCTACACTGGTCCAGTTCACTGTGATACCATCACTCAGCATCCAGTGTTCAAATTCTGGACCAACGAATTGTTCAAATTTCTCAGCGTAGCCATCACTGAGTTCTCCACCAAACAATTCTCGGCTGTCATTTACTTTGTTTTGATACATCAAGCGGATGGTTTTGATGATTGTTCGGTCACTTATGCCTTGGTCGATCCAACTTCTGAAATATCCATACCCCTTATCCACAATTTGAAATCTGCTCCAGTTGATTGGATGAGGGTTTTCTTCAAGATCTACTTTCTCGCCTCTTATAGTATCCTCCCAGTAGGCTTTGATATCATCCACAGTGTCATCTGTCATCATATCCTGCTCTGCATTCACAAACATCAACACAGCTCCAGTTTGATTGTTCACAAACCGGATGATTCCCTCAAACAACCTTTCATTGCCGCGACTGTAGGCAGGTTGCACATCAACAACAATTACACTTGTGCTTCTACCTTCTTCAAGAGGTTGCTTGGTGTATTGAGGATTGTAGAGGCGGAAGTAGCTGGCGGGATCATCTGGATACTTGATGATTTCTCTTCTCCAGCCCAGCGTATCTGCTAACTTTTGGCTCAGCACATTGTAGAGTTTCTGCCTGCTGGGCTCACTGGCCCCAAATCTCAAAAGTGCAACAGGTTTGTGTTGGATAAACATGCTCACTGCTCGAGCCACACCCCAAAATACTTTTGTTGCGTTGCCAGCTCCTGTTATGCTCATTCTGCCTTCAGGGTCTTTGAACTTTAGATCATAAGTGTCTCTGTCAACTTCTGTGAACTGGCACAGGTATTTTCGTTTCCCAACACTGAACTGGTAAATGGTTTTGTCTGTGACATCTGATACCATCTCTGGAGGTGTTACTCCTTCGGGCACTTGGTTCAAGTCAAACAACTCCATCAAGCTGTGTGTTTCAGTAGCTCTCGCTTTTTCTTCTCGCGTAACAGTCCACCGCACATAGCTGTCTTCAAGTTTTTTCCCAGCATGCCATCCCAAATGCTGGGCCAAGCGGTTGCTGAACATATGATAGAGCTTGTGACGACTGGGTTCATCATCAAAAGATATAAAGACGATTGTTTTTACTATTGAATTATTTTTCAAATAGTCATCTAAACCTTTGGCAACTGCCCAAAACACTTTGGTAGCATCTCCTGCGCCTGTTATGTCAGTAGCTCCTGTTGCATCCCTAAATGCTACTTCAACCTCGTGGTCTTCTGGATGGAATGAAAGTTCATATTTTTTATTATCAATTGCAAACTTGTAAACGGTCATGTATGGATTGTGGGATATCAACTGAGGACCTGACACTCCGAGGGGCACCCGGTTCAAGTCAAACAACTCCATCAGCGTAGCTTCTTTGACAGGAGTTTTCTCAATATTGCTCAACTTCTCATAGTATTGGAGATCCTCGCCCAAATGGTCCAGTGCTATTTCTCGTGCCACTTGAGGGTCTTTGGTGTGCTCCATCTCCACTTGAATGCCACGCTGAAGTTCAGCTTGCACAGTTTCCTTTGTTGAGTTGTATTTTTTCACCAAGCTGGCAATAGAGGGAGTCGGCTTGTTGAGCAGTTGAGATATTTTCATTTGTATCCTCGTCCCACAGTCCAGTCAGTTTTACGACCTTGGGGATCTATCGTGCCTGGGCGATAAATGGTAGTGGTGAATGGTTCTGGCTCACGACGGAGATTTCGGTTGGCTTGATATTGACTTTGTAGTTCTCGGAAGTTAGGAAGATGCGTGAGCATGTTGGCCACATGTCGCCTGGTCATCTCTTCCGTCCCAGGTGGCTGAGTATGAATATTTTTCATGAATATGGCTGCTATGGCAGTGGACCCCGTTCCGTGGGTGTATTGATCCACAACCCAGTCTTTTTCTTCTTGAGTCCACTTTCTGGTGGGACTTTTATATCTAGCCATCAATCTTGCAACTTCTTGTTGACCCAACTCGTCCTCTAGCCAACTCTTTACGGCTTTATCAGTAATACCATGCTGGTTGGCTAGTTGGTGTATGGTGACTTGACCTTTTTGAAATTCTTGAGCCATTTGAGTTTTGTCGAGATCTGTTACTGCTAGTGCTAATGGTGTCCTCTTTACTAGGTCCCGGAAATATCTCTTAACCATAGTAGCAACCCATGGTGTATTTTTACCCATAAGTTCGCTTATTTCTCGATCAGTCCAGCCTTCCTTGCGATAGCCAACAATCTGTTTTTTGATGTCAGCCAGTTGGTCTTGAGTATAGTTTAGCCCTCTAACTTCCTCTATTGATCCCTGTGATTCAACCAGCTGTATCAGCTGCCTCATGTGTTCGGTGTTGTTGAGATTGGTCATCAGTTACCTCCGGGGATATACTCTGCCTACAGCAGGATTCAGTTGTCCACCAGGTGCATCACCAGGTTGGCCGGGGCGGCTAATTTTTCTAGTGAATGGTTTTGGCTTTCTACGGAGATTTCGGTTGGCTTGAAATTGACTTTGTAGTTCTCGGAAGTTGGGAAGGCCTTTTAGCATACTATTAACGTGCCTGTCAGTCATCTCCTCGGTACCCGGTGGCAGTCTATCAATATTTTTCATGAATATAGCTGCTATGGCAGTTGGACCTATTCCTGATCGATATTGATCTTCGACCCAGTCTTTTTCTTCTTGAGTCCAGTTTCTGTCAGGACTTGTATATAAAGCTTGCAATCTAGCAACTTCTTCCTTGCCCAACTTGTCCTCTAGCCAATGCTTTACGGTCTTCCCATCTATACCATTCTTTTTAGCTAGTTGTTTTATGGTTATGTTGCCTTGTTGAAATTCTTGGGATATTTTTTCTTTGTCATCATCTTTTGCAGCTAGTGCTAATTTTGTCTGCTTACGTAAGTCTGGGAAATGATTGTAAACCATAGTAGCAACCCATTTTGGCTCTTTCCCCATACGTTCGCTTATTTCTCGATCAGTCCAGCCTTCCTTGCGATAATCTATAATCTGTTGTTTGATTTTCGCCAGTTGGTCTTGAGACCACGTCTCTGCTAATCTATCCAAAATATGTGATTCAACCAGCTGGATCAACTGGCGCATGTGTTCGGTGTTGTTGAGATTGGTCATTGTTTCTTTCCTTTGTTGCCCCAGTTTTTGGCACCTTTTTTTCTACACTGTACCAATGCACCGCTGGCATAGGCACTGGGCCAAACTTTATATCTACTCTTCACTTTGTAGTAGCAGGCATCCTTGCGCTCCAGCAGCTCACCCTCTGCTACTATGGGTCCACCACAACCGGGGCAACTGACTCCGTCAATGGAGAAATCTTCGTCAAGCTCGCCTTTTTTACCCAACCCAAACGTTGAGATCAATTTGGCAACTTGAGAACCAACAGCAGTTGAGATTTTTTTCAACAGTCCGGGCTTTTGAACTGCATCCTGTTGGGCTACCTTAAGAAGTTGTTGGTAGAATTGCATGGTTCGGCTCAACAACCGATTGTAGGATTTTTGACCTTTGGGACCTTCAGCAAACCATGATCTATCAATTTTGTAGAATTCAAACAGCCGTGTGATCCAGTTGACCAATTCTTCTCGGGATAGACTCCAGTTGGGATCGTTGTGCAAATTTTCTATCACATCATCGCTGATAAACATCAATACTTGTGCAAACCTGGCATTGATTTCCATGGGATTGCCTATGTAGTTTTTCCAGTCGTCTGCTGTCCACACGCTACTATCTGGTTTAGCCTCATATGATCCACTTTTGAATGCCTTGCCTTGGGATTTGATCAAATCAAGTGCATGGGTGAGTTCATGAGCCACTGTGCTTGCTGTTTCTATAGGGTCGCGTCCGGGCGCAATATACATCCACAATGACCCATCATCATCTCGGCCAATGGTTCCTTTAGCTGTTCTAGTTGGGTCTTTGATATTCTTGATTCTCAAAACGCGGAGCATTTGCTGTATGATTGGTGATTTGATCTTGGGCCATTTATCAGCAGGAACCAGCTTGTAAACATGTGTATAGGCAAACTGTCTCTTGTTCAAAATGTTGCTGGTAATAAATTTGGCCAACGTGTTGATGTCTTGGCTTTCTTGAGCAGTCTCAGCAAGCATTTCTGGTGCAAAGTTTTGGCTTTCTTTGGTGGCAACGTTTTTGGCTCGGCCCTTGCGTTCGGGATTGGGATCCTCTCTACGCTTGCGTCTTGCAGCAGTGGCACGCCGCTTCTTGCCCAAGGCCCACGCTTTCTTTTGTGGTAGACACTTGGGCTTGCCCTCGCTTTCACTACCGCGAGCACAAGCACCGCGGATTTTTCCATCTGGACCAAACCTTACCCATTTTTGTTTGAACCATTTCCGCAAGCTCTCATCTAGCCTCTCATTAATGTGAGCCACTGCTTCCGCTTCAGTGAGGCCTTGAGTTTTTAGATGACTCAGCATGGATTCTACCAAAGTGTCCAGCCTGTTCTCATTGATAATGCGTTGTTGACGGATCTGACTATAGTTTCCTTGGCTAGTAACTGTATCAACAGTGGTTTCGGCCCAATCCTTCAGTTGATTTTGAAGAGATTGAATATCTTCTTTTGTGCCGTAGAGAGGTTTGCTGTCCTTTGAGCTCATAAACTTTCGAGCAAATTCCTTTGGGCCAAACGGTCCTTTCACCGAATATTGTCCTTGATCAAGATGAAAGTCTTTGGCCATTTGTTCTATGGTCCGTTGACCCTTTGCATCCCATGTACCCCGGTTAGGTAGTTTCACAAACACGTGAGTTATTTCGTAGGGGAATGACCTTCCCCAGCTTTCTCCATTATTGTTTGAAATTATATAAACTTCTGAGCCGGAATAATTCAAACCTAACGCGACTGCAAAGATACCACAACCCTCATTCATATAATAATCAATATCTAAGAGGATATCAGAAGCTTCTGTGATACTGGGCAACTGGTTCTCGCTCACACTTTTACTGGTGGTTGTTCCTCCAGCCCTTCTCTTGCGTCTGGCAGCACAGTGCGCACGTTGGCTGAAGCCCTTGGGAGCGTTGCAGTTGATACTCTTCTTATACTTTTTGCTCCATTTTTCTTCTAGCGGTGTTTCTTCAAGATTACGAACTTTTTGCGGATTTATTCCTGGTCCGGTCCAGCCTTCTGGTACATTTTGCGTTGCAACCAGCTTCAACTCCCCAGGTGGCACAGGTTTGTAGATCACCCAAGAATCATAGTGTTCCTGCATGTCTCGAGCAGGATCGGGGTGCAAATCACCTGGATCACGCACAGAAACTTCAAAAATATCCATGGGCTCTCGTTCATCCATGGCATAGTAATAGGCCCAATCTCTAGCTTGATCCAGTGTTTCTAAACAAAACACACCAGGTTTGCGCATGATGTAATTGAATTCTTTTATCTTGGGTTGCAGACCTAGTTTTTTGATGCTGCCTCTATTTCTCTTACGTGAAACATGATACACACTGGTAGGCAGCGGCGGATCAACATCTTCCTCCACCACCTCTGGATTTCCATTGCTAATCCCAGCACGCTCCCAAACTCTGAATATGGGATGATCCATATTTTTGGGACTGTAGACTTCCATGCTGCGGTAGAGATATTCTCCGTCTCCCACATATTGCACATAGCCTCTTATTGCCCAGTCATCTATTACGGAAGCCAAACTGTGATGCGTGAAATGCTCGCTGTCGGCAGCTTTGACAGTGCCATCTTTGTAGATCACAAATCTTGCGCTGTGATAGCGGTTAGCCCGTGCCAATGCCTTGAGTGTGGCCACACTGGGATTGGTATGCACAATTTCCTGGAATCTAGCTTCAAAAAGATCAAGTAACCTCATGTGGCATCCTATAGAGCTTGGGATATTTAGGTGCAAACACCAGTAAATATTGAACCATGAAAATACAAGAACTGATTGCCAATCATCGAGATCTAGCTCGCCAGGCCCTGGCAGAAAGCGTCAAAAATCAACAAAGCTTGCTGGACAATCCATTTCGTATCTACAGCGAGAGTTGGTTTGCATTCTTCCAAGAGGCGCGACTGCTGTGTGAGGAAGAGAGGCAAGGGCTGAGCCCGTGCGACAGAGAACTGCTGGAGAGCGACATAGGCACTTTTGGCCACTATCAAGGCCAACAGGTGCCACTGGATGTGATCTTAGAGGAACCTGAAGATACTACCACTCTCTCTGAAGCTGAATACCAGGGCAAGAAGGTAGAGCTCAACCGTCCCCGAAGAGGTGGACCCAAAAAGTATTATGTTTACGTGAAGAATCCCAAAACTGGTAACATCAAAAAGGTAACCTTTGGCAGCACCGAGCTCAGCGTGAAGATAAGAGATCCCAAGCGTAGAGCCAGTTTTGCAGCACGGCACAGATGTGCTGACACCAAAGACAAAACCAGTGCCAGATATTGGGCCTGCAGACTGCCCAGATTCAGCAAAAGCTTGGGCTTGGCTCCTGTGAGTGCACAATGGTGGTAGACCAACAAGAGGTTCTTGAGAGGTTGGTCGACTACTTTGTTCAAGGCCAACAACTGGTCAAAGACAAGAGATATTCTTTTGACAACCAAGGACGCTTGAACATAAAGGGCAGTCTAGATGCTATGCCCAGCTTGCTCTCCATCTATGGTGGTGTGGGTTTTCCTGATGGCAAACTGCCTATTCGTTTCGGCACTGTCTCCCACAACTTTGATGTCGGCGGCTGCCGTCTAACAACACTGGAGGGCTGTCCCACATATGTGGGTTTGCTCTGTAGTGTAGCTGACAATCCTCTAGAAACTTTAGTGGGAGCACCGAGTCGTGTGGACTACGGGTTCTCCATACAGAACTTGCCAAACTTGAAGAGTTTAGAAGGATTTCCTGAGTCAGTTTTTATGTGCAGATTCACTTGGCAGCCCGATTTGCCTCTGTTGAGGCTGCTGCAAGCCCAACGTTTGGAGATGGATGATCGTAGCCTTAGAAAAGAACCTGGGCTGTGTTTGGAGATTTTGCAAAAATATGCAGGCCAAGGAGAAGCTGGCGCTTTTGCTTGTGGGGCTGAACTGGCCACGGCTGGACTCAAGGAGAATGCACGATGGTAGACCAGCAAGAGGTTCTTGACACCTTTGCCAAATATTTTACCGAAGCCAACCGAGTGCTTGCTCGCAAGCTGTGGAGTTTTGACAGTGAAGGTCGTTTGAATATCGCATCCGGTCCCAGTATCAAGGTCAAACGTGACTACACCACATTGGATGGAGATGGACTGCCTGGTGGCACTCTTCCTGTGCGGTTTGGATGGATAGAAGGTGATTTCAATGTGAGTGCCAGCAATCTCTCCACACTAGAGGGTTGTCCCACTCATGTGACTGGCTTGTGTTTTGTGAGCAACAATCCCATAGAGAACTTGGTAGGCGCGCCAAAAAAAGTTGACCACATGTTTGTGATGGAAGATTTACCACAGTTGCAGAGTCTCGAAGGCTTTCCTACAGAAGTGGCTGTTTGTAGATTCACTTGGCGTCACGATTTGCCCCTGCTGCGCTTGCTGCAGGCACGAAGATTGACAATTGGCAATCCTGGCCCCTCGCATGACAGTCCATCAAATCGTTGTTTGGCCATCTTGCAAAAGTATGTAGGCAGAGGAGAAGCTGGCGCCTTTGAGTGTGGTGCTGAATTGGCCACAGCTGGCTTCAAGGAGAACGCAAGATGGTAGACAAAGACAAAATAATGAGGTTGTTGCAGACAAATTTCACCACCAGTGGTGAGATTTCCATAGACAACAAAGGATTGGTCAGTTGCACAGGAGGTGTCATTCTTAATACAGATGTCACTCATTTGCCTGTACAGTTTGGTGATGTAGCTGGCGATTTCTATTGCAGCTACAAAGAAAAATTGATATCTCTTGAAGGTGCACCCCAAGTGATTGGCGGTGATTTCTGGTGCGACTACACCAAACTCACATCACTGGCTGGCGCCCCACAAAAGGTGAGAGACTTTCGCTGTCGAAATAACCAGATGCTAAAATCACTTGCGGGCGGCCCAGTTGAAGTTCTTGGTAGCTTCTTTTGCTCCCAGAATCCACTGTTGTCATCACTACATGGGGCACCCGCCTCTGTTGGCAGGGATTTTTGGTGCTATAGTCATCCCAAGCTAAGGTCACTTGAGGGGTTTCCTGCTGTTGGAGACACCTTACACATCACCTACAAAAAACGGCTGCCTTTGCTTCGCACCTTGATGGCCAAAAAAATCGAGTTTTATCCTAAAAATCTTTACGTTTGGACAGTGGAACAAATTCTAAACAAATACGCAGGACAGGGAGAAGCTGCCGCATTTGAGTGCGGTGCTGAACTGGCAGCAGCTGGCTACAAGGAAAATGCAAGGTGGTAGACAAAGACAAAATAATAGGGTTATTGCAACAACTTTTTCGAACAACAGGGAAAATAACTATTGATGACCTCGGCCTGGTTTCTTGTACAGGTAGTGTCAAGGTCAAAAAATCAAAACAGACAACGACGCTCAAGAGATTGCCTGTGTCTTTCGATAGTGTTGCTGGTAGTTTCAGTTGCGACAACGTTGGGCTCACTACGCTTGCGGGCGTGCCAAACAGTGTTGGTGCAGATTTCAGTTGCAAAAGCAACCAGCTTACCTCATTGGCTCATTCACCCCAGAGTGTTCGTGGTAATTTTTCCTGCATCGGCAACAGACTCACCACACTAGAACATGCACCCCAGAATGTTGGTGGTGATTTTGCTTGCACCGGGAACAGGCTCACTTCACTAGAAGGGGCACCCAAGAGTATTCGTGGTAATTTTTGGTGCGGGGGCAACAGACTCACCACACTGCAACATGCACCTCAGAGTGTTGGTGGTGAGTTTGCTTGCACAGGGAACAGTCTCACCTCACTAGAAGGAGCACCCAAGAGGGTTGATGGTAATTTTTCCTGCGCTGGCAACGAGCTTACTACGCTAGAAGGTCTATCAGATGTGAAAGGAACTTTGGTTCTCTCCTACAGTCCCACCTTACCTCTCCTTCGTTGTTTGTTGGCAAAGAAAGTTGAATTCATTCCTAAACTAGAGAACAAAACAATTGAAACTATTTTAAATCGCTATGCCGGTCAAGGAGAAGCCGGCGCTTTCGTTTGTGGTGCTGAATTAGCTGACGCCGGATACAAGGAAAATGCAAGGTGGTAGACACAGTCTATCAAGATCTACAAACACCCTCCCACCGATGGCAGAGACGCTTCCCAGCTGACTTAGATCCACAACTGTTGGTGTGGCATAGGGATCATCACAGTAGGCGTGTGTGCGTGCTAGAAGGACAGGGCTGGCAGTTTCAGTTTGACAATCAACTGCCTCAACCTCTGGAGCCTGGTGTGGTAATAGATATACCAGCTGAGGTCTATCACAGAGTGATCAAGGGATCCGGCTCTTTGTTGCTGGAGATAGTCGAGCTTGAATCCAGTGATCTGGAGTCTCACCCACTCTAGCCACAAATTGATCATGTAGATCGTGAGGGCTCACTCCGTGGCCTCTGCAGATCTTTCTCATCAATTGATCAATGCTGTTGTAGTCAGTGGAGCCCAAGCGCACAAGCTCTCTCTTGAGCTGTTGCACAATGGAGGGCCAATTGGTGTGTTCGTCAAGCTCTTGTGGGCCAAACAAACTCTGATATCTGGCTTGAAGAGCTTGAACCTTTTGCTCAAGCTCTTCAATGGTGCCAGGGCTGTTGACGTCTTCAAACTTCATACAGCTATTTAGGAATTGATGTTGAGAAACTTGAATAAATAAGTTGAGGATCGCGGTGTCTCACCACCCATCCTCTCTAAACGCTTATAGGAGCATTCAGCATGAACAATATTTATCCGGGAGCATCATCCCTCGAATACATTCCCTATACCTATATCATAGGATGGAGATCACTCAAAGTCTACTACTATGGCTGCGAGACATCTAGTAAAAGGAAAATTGCCAATCCGGCCAATTTATGGACAGTGTACTACACATCATCCCCGATTGTACATGAATTTACAAAACATCATGGCGACCCAGATATTATGGTTGTACATCGAACATTCAAAACTAGCCACGAAGCTGTAGAATTCGAATGCAAATATCTTCGCAGAATAAATGCCAGAAATAGGAATAACTGGTTGAACAGACACAATGGGAGTAATAAGTTTGTAACAACCGGCATGAGGTGGATCACGGACGGTAGACATGAAAGATTGATAAATTTCAATGAAAGTATTCCGAATGGCTGGTATCTAGGACAGTCTAAAACTACTAGATCTAATAGAAAAATAAGTGAAAAAGCAAGACTATATTCTAATAAGTCTAGAGAAGGTAAAACAATCATCAATAATGGTATCAAACAAAAGTTTCATGATCCTAATCTTCCGATCCCGGAAGGATTCACTAAAGGTCAGTTACCTGCCAATATTGAGAAAGCGAAAAGGAACAGTTCTGGAAAAAGGGTTATGACCCAAGCATTGAGAGATATAGCATCGCGAACTCATAAAGGTAAAATAGTATCTAAACAGACAAGAAACAAGCAATCTGTATCACAAACTGGATCAAGATGGGCCAACAACGGAATTGAAACTATTAAAATACCAAGAGGTAGCTCACTACCTCTTGGTTTCGTCTATGGTAGGATTATGCACATACGCACATAATTCACAATTTATGCCTGGCGTGTGAGGAAATTGGTCCTAATGCGTTCGGGCGCAAAATACTGTTGAAAGAGATCAACTACCTTTTGGGTGTCATATGTACGGCAGCTGAAAACGTCAAAGTAGGCGTCACCGCTGTCATCGCACCAATGCCCGATAATATTGGATGTGGTAATCAGCTGAACACCAGTCCAGCCTGCCTTGTTATCTTCGCCGAAATGCACCACTTGAGGTAATCCGTGTGCAATCATACCGATCTCATCAACCAGGTGTGTGAGAAATTTAGCAATCAGTTGACCGTCTTGAGCGGCCTCCAATCTACAAGCCTTGGCGTCGATGGTTAGGTGATATCCCCAAAATGGTTCACAAGTCATTTGCATTTCTCCTGCGTGTGTAGAGCTCTATTTAAGCTTGATTTGCGGTTGTGTCAACTGGATTGAGTAGAGTTTGTGCCAACTGTTGAGCAGCCAGATTCTTGCTCTTGGCTTCTACCATGAGATCAAACCTGTCCCAAAACTGTCCTGCATAGTGGCTGATGGCAGTGAGCCATGCTGTTTCACTGTGGGCTCTCAGCTTGCTGCGTCGATGGCCTTGACTCTCCAGCAGTGCCATGTTGGGCAGGGTGAGGGGATCGTGCCCCGCCAGCAAGCTCTCCTGTGGATAGGCCACATGCATCTCGGGCCGCGCACCTCGCCAACTGTCAACTACTGTGGCCAGTCGCGGATCGTCTGGTGCCAGATAGCTGCCTTGATGGATCCAGTAGTGGTTGATGTCGATGCAGATTTTGACCTTGTCTGCCAAGGGCAGCAGCTGATCAAGGCAGTAGCTGAACTCGTCATTCTCCACACTAAGCCACTGTTGTGTGTCACGTGGCAGACGTCGCCAGTTTCTAGAGAACTGCTCAACAAAGTCCTCGCGGCCAGCACCGCCGTGGATGTTGATTTCCTGCCGTTGATCGGTGCTGTCAAAACCCATCAGTCGAAAGATCTCACTGTGATAGTGCAGGTCGTCCATGCTGCGGGCTACAGCCTCCTCACTGTTGCTGCAAAGTAGAGTGAATTGACCTGGATGTGTGCTGAGCCTGATGTCAAACTGGCGTGCCACCGCTCCAGCCTTGGCCAAGCTGCCTAGCGCACGTCGAATCTCGGGTTCATCCTCATACCAACTCATGTAGCGAGGGTGCGTGCGAGCTGGCATGATTTCGCTGCCAATACGCATCATCCGCAAGTGAGCAGGGCCGGCACCTAGTAGAGCAAACTGCCGACAGAGAACTTCACTGTTGTGATTGATCAAACCTACAATCTTGTCAATGGCTTGCGTGCGAGTGAGCCGGTCAAGATTGGCCACTGTGGTGGTAGATGTATTGTGACTTTTGAGCCACTCACCTGCACTCTTCTTGTTTGAGAAAGTTTGCTCTGTGAGCATCTTGCATGCCCATCCCACTCTTTTGTCACTCATCTGTTTGTCTTTCAATGTAGTTGATACAATACATTTGATCATGCGTATGTCTAGGACCAAATCAGCTTGAATTCCGTCAAATCCTCACGGTTGTAGAACAGCACACACAACGGGAAAAGCTCAAGATAAGTGGCGTCCCAAAAGCCTTGCTTAACTTGTGCCCAGAATCTAGGATTTGGGTGGTAAAAGCTGTAGCCTGAGTGGCACCAATCTCTTGTCCATCCACCCAGCGTCTGGTCCCAACTTGACGCATGTGCTGAGCATTGCAGTCGATTCTCAACCCACTGGGGAAGGATTGCGGGATCACCGTGTCGCCGGGAACACCACTGCATCATGTCAAATAAATTCTGCATGTTGGCATGATGGTGCAAATACAGGTACTGCCATTGGGTCATGATCTAACCCCAGGTGAGAGTGAATTGAGCCAGCCGGCTTCGATTGCTGAACCAAAAAACCCAGGTAACTTTTGTCTCATACCAGCACATACACCAGTGGCCGTCGGAATAGTCAAGCCAGCCCTCCTCCGCCTCTTGCATGATGTTTCCTCCACGCTCCTCACCAAACATTCTCTTGCACCACGTGTAGGCATCCAGTGCGTGATCAGCTTGCCAGCTGTCTGGTATAACGAAGCTGGTGCCGAGCACCAGCTGGATCAACTGTTGACTATTGCTCATCAAAAATACCAGTGAATCTACGTTTGATATTCAACTAGGAGATTCGCCAATTGCTGCTGTCCTTTGACCATGTGAGGAAAAATTGCATTGCCATCCAGCTTTGTGAGAATTCAACCCCTATGGCCAGATGGTGATTGTGTAGGGCTACAACTGTGCAACCACTCTGTTCAATCCACTGTTGTTCTTCTGGTAACAGATGAGGATGATCGGTTTCAATGTCCAGCGACTGAGTGTGACCCATGAGATAGGGAGCCAATACTCGGTCAAACGCCAGAGCCAGTCTGTTCACACTCCAGGGTATCCATACTGTGCAACCCTCTGTCATCCCCACACCAAGCCAAAGAGTAAGGCATCCTCGCTGTTGAGGAACCAAAATCGGTTGCCTGTCCATGTGTAGTTGGCAGATCCTATTTCACTCTTGCACCATTGATGCACATTTTTCCAATGCTGTGCGATAGGATGTACATTGAGATCCACAAATGGATAACCTGCATCTTCAAAATCACGCCATTCAAGAGGTTGTTTGTTGGCGGGCAACCTGGTCCATTTGTAGAACTGTTGCATTCTGCGTCAACAAAAAGAGAGAATGGCTTGTGCAGCCACATTGGGGTCACGAATGTAGACCACTCGCTTGGCCCAAATACCTAAACCACTGTGACGGTGGTGTAGCGAAGCCCACATACTCACATCCAAGCTGCCGTGACTGCGGCCCAGCTGATCTCGGCACAAACGCTTTAGCGCAGCCATCTGTTGTCTTTGGCTTTTGGCGTCTAGTGTGCTGCTGTAGCCAAACATCCAGCAGTGGTAGCCTTGATGGCAGGTTTCCTCCACACGCATCAAATCTTCTCCCCGGGCGCCCAACCACGAAAGCGGAGGAACACAGGAAAGCGGAGACTCCACACATCCGGGTTCTGCTGGTTTTGCGTGAGAGCATCGCCCTTCATTTCGAGCACTCGGCCGACAACTTCAGCACGATGAGCCCAAATTTGATCGCGGAGATCATCACTGAAGCCGCTGCCCACTTCCACACGGATGTAACGCCCATGGTCTACACCCTCGCACACTAGGTTGCCCATGGTATGACTGAACTTGCTCTCAGCTGTGCCCGGCTCCACTGCCACCACAGTCAAATCCACAGCAATGCTGGGCTTGATCTTGAGCCAAGCGTCGCTACGCTTGCACTGGTAAGGAGCAGCAGGATCCTTGATCATCACGCCCTCCAGCCCTTCGGCCAAGGCCATCTGGTTGAACTCGTTCATGGCCTTGGCACCTTCTTGGGTGTCAAGATCCACTTCCAGCTTGGGCTCCACAACCAGTCGGTCCTCGCCAAGCTCTACAAACAGCGGAATAAGCTCGCAGAGGGCAAGATGGCGATCCTGTTGTGAGATCCGGCACACGCCCGAACGAAAGTCCTTGAGGCTGACAATGTCAAAGAGAATCAGTCGGCAGTCGCTGGTATCCACATCTTCCTGCCTATTGACCTGTGTCATCAGCGTTTGAAAGTTGCTGCTGATGACCTCACCGTCCAGCACAAGGCTTTCGTTGATCACGGGCAGCAGCCGAGTGAGACTCTCTACCAGAAGAGGGAAATTGTTCTTTTCTCTGCCATCTCGGCTGAACTGACGCACTGTGCCAGCCTGCTTGTCCAGCACTGTGAGCAGGCGCACCCCATCATACTTGCGGTCCAGCAGCTTGCGGCCGCGCATCTTCTTGGGATGATCTTCAGCGGGCTTGGCCAGCTGACAGCTGAACACAGGCACCAAATACTTTTTGCCCTCAGCGCCGTTGGCACCCAGCACCTTGTTGATGGTGGCCTCAGTTACGCCCACCTTGAGATCCTTGAGTAGGAGTCGGCGATACCACAGGTTCCACAAGCGAGCTGGAGCACGTTCGGCAGCACTTCGAATCTCATCTCGGGCACTATTACCAGTGAGCTCGCGACGTTGCAGGCGCTGGGCAAGCGCAGAGAACTCATGCCAGGTAAAGCTGCCGCCATCGTCGTCCTCTTCAATGAGAGGTGCGCGGGCAATGCCAAAAGTGACCAGCGCATCTAGCGCCAGCTGAGTGCCTTGAAAAAACTCACGAATTCCGTTGTCCCAGGCCTGCTGTAGGATCTTTTCTTTTTCCAAGCGGCTGTTGGTGCTGCCAAGAGCTTCAACGACATCAGCAGGATTGAGCATTTGTGGACCTTTCTGTCTATGCAGGCATTATAGCTGACAATCCGCTGTTGTCAATCACTTTTTGGGTGAAGCTACACCGGCTGATTGGGCCGGCTTGTTTTCTAGCTGCGCCAATAGATGGCAGCAAATTTGCTCGTCGCCTGCGTGCAACCCTTTTACCCGGTCTTTGAGCATCTGTAGGTTGCTGATGGTGCCACTGGCTATGTCACTGAGCACCAGGGCCCAATCTCCTGCATCTGCCAGCTCAATGGTGCTACCAAAATAGCTCTTGTTTTTGATCGCTTTCTTGGCTTGCTCAATCTCGCGTAGCACCAGCTTGGCCAGTGCGTCACAAACCAAGTCCCGCTGGTGCTGGTCAAGGCCAACCCAACTGTTGAGCTTTCTCTGTGTCACCGAGAGGCCTCCTTCAACTTGAGTTTGCAATCATTCAGTGTGCGATGAGCCAGATCCAGCAGCGCAGGATCAGCGTCACTGAGAACTTCTAGCAACGATTCCTTCTCTCGCAGCCACACTCGAGCAAATCCAGGATCATGATCTGTGATATCAGTGGCGTTATGCACCAGATCACACAGCTTGATGTTCTTGGCTGCCCTAGGCGCTAGCGCCGTGTGAGCTAGGTCCAGAGCCTTGCGGGTGCGTCGGTTACCATCTCCCGGTTTGCTCACATCGGTTAGCCAACCAACCAGCTCAGCTACCTCTGCACCAAAATGCTGTTCAATTTCTGCAATGGTGACCTCAGTATCCTCCACTGTATCGTGGAGCAGAGCAGCAGCACGCTGGGCGTCGGCGACAGCTTCACTGCTGTGAGTTTCCAGCAGCCGCATCACTGCTGTGGGATGATTGATGTAGGGCTCACCTGTATATTTGCGGGTCTGATTCACTGCCCTATGGGCACGATCAGCAAAGAGTCTTGCGTGTTCAACTAGATTGTTCATAGCCATACTCTAGCACGAGTCGGGAGTATGTCAACATCAAAATTTAAAAGAGCAAAATCCATAGTGTGCCTACCACTGCTATTTAGAAGCTGCTGATTTTAGGCAGCTTCTAGCTTCTTTTTTGCATCAGTCACATGTTTGCAGTTGCGACGAAACTGAAACCCGCTGCAAGAGCAGTCGAAGTGGCCCGTGCCAGCAGTGTAGGTGACTTTGTAGGTACCTTTGCCCTTGCTGCTGGGCACAGTCCAGGTGCGATCATTTGAGGCAGTCTTGTGTTGCGTGTAAGAGACGTTGTTGACCCGGAGAATTGTGCGACGTGCCACAAAGCTCACAGCACCAGTGCGGCTGTTGAGCACTGCGATGTGCTCAGGAAACCACGCGGGTGTGGGCGCCACTGTGCCTGAAATACGCGACACAGGGGGAACAATGTGCTTGGCTTCGCCTACTAGGTAGCGATGCACAAAGCTGGTGTCAATCTCAATTTCAACTTCGGTGCCAACAGTGAGCTGCATGTTCTCTCCTTGCTAGGCCTACTATAGCACAAGCTAGGGCGCTGTCAACCAGTTTTTTGCCCAAAAAAGTAGGGGCAAACTGCCCCTACCTCCCTATGTTGACCATTTGCGACCAATCCAGCTTGGCGGTGGTCGACAATAGTCTGTGGTCTCACCCGGAAAAGCCTGTCTAACACTGTTGTTGGCTCTAGTTTTGAGCACAATGCCCATACGTTGCAGATTGGTTGCGCTGTCGTAGTGCAGCACGCACACAGCCGCGGGTGTGTTGCCCTTGCGCGAGAACTGGGCGGGTGTGGTAGGAAAACTCACACTGTCACCAAATCCAGTGCCCATGTCACTGGCGCCCACACTGGTGGCTGAGATGCCACTCTTGCTCAACAAGGTGCTGCCCGCATTGTTACCAAACACCCACGGTTGAGTGTTGATGGGACTGTGCCAAGTGTGAGCCAAGGGAATAGCAGGTGGCTTTTCCTCAAACCACGCTACACCAATCACGCCTTGATTGCCGCCCTCGCCCATTTGCTCGCTGTAGCTTTGTGATCGTGTGGAGAACACAAAGCTGGCAGCCTCTTGCGGATTGATCAACCAACCTTCAACGGCCTGCCGGCTGTTGGGCTCCAGCACAAAGCCTCTGCTGGCAAAGCTGGCAGGGCTGCCGTTCCGTACACACAATCCGTCCACACTGACCACAGCTTCCACTCTATTGCTGCTGTGATTGATCAATTCAATCACATAGCTGCTGTTGTGCCTGCCTTCGATCCAGGTTTGACCACGGAAAGGATACTCGTCAGCTGCTGAGCGACCCTTGGGCCGCACCAGCACTTCAAACATGCCTTGTCTCATGTTAACCGCCTGTCATACGACTGCGATCAGTGGTGTTGTAGAAGGCTTGACTGGCATAGAGATCTTGTGTGCTCACGCCTGCACTTTTGGCCTGCCGCACAGCAGAGGTACTCTTGGTCAGTACCTCCATGGTTGCACTCATGTTGGCAGTGCTGTAGCTGGCTGTATTGGCTGCGTTCATCCCAAAAGCTGCGCCGGCTGAGAAGGCATCAATGTTGGCACCAAGGAAGGTAAAAGTCCAGTCGGCGTCACTTTCCGCTGCTGCCACCATGCTCTTGATGGCTGCGTTGTTGTAGGTATGGCTGCTGTTCTCAGCACCGTCAGTGATGATAACCACCAGCACACCAGGACGCTGACTCTCACTCATGCTGCCCAAGAACCGATTGATCTTGTGCATGGTCTCTCCCACCGCATCCAGTAGATTGGTGCCACCGTTTGGTGTATAGCTAGAGCTGTTGAGCTGCGGAGTGCCCTTGATATTCACGTTCTCATATACAGTGCTGATCCGCGGTGCGTCAAACTTCACTAGCGTGAGAAAGGCTTCTCCTGCGCCCTGTGCTGCGGCTTGTCCAGCTACAAACTCATTGAAGCCATTGATTGTAGCATCTTTGCAGCTTTGCATGCTGCCGCTTTCGTCTAGCACAACTGCAATCAGTGTGCCATTTCGTCCTGCCCTAGTGGGCACAAAAGAGGAGAGATTGTTGTTTTGGCCAGGGAAAGCCATGTTGATGCTTGCATTTACTTGCATTGTTTTTCCTTACGTCTCAGTCTCAACTGCTGAGAATTGTTTCTACTGCAATCACTATTGATTGCGCTAGCAGTGTGCGGAAAAATCTAGGATACAGTCAAGCTTAGGCTTGTGGTTTTTGCACCAGTGTATAGCCAAAGTCGCCCAACAACTTGAGAAGATCTCTGGCTGCTTGAACATTTTGTGTGCGAGCAGCAGGAGGGAGACTTTCCCAGGGTTGCAGCCAAGGATGGGTGCGATCTCGCACACTAAGTTTGAGACCGTAGCGCCAGCCATCGCGCATGTGTTGATCCATCCATCTGCTGTGTTGCAGTTTCCCATAACTGTCAAGCACCTGTTCGATCTTGTGTGTGGCTAGATCAAGGCTGGGCTGCTGATCACGGTCAGCAGTTTGGCTCCAGTCGAGAATGAAATCTCCTTGAGGATAGGCTTGATTCCATCTTTGCATCAAGTGATAGATCTCGCTGGCATCTAAGTTGCGCACCAGTGGTATCACATAACTCCACTGTCCTCGACTGGTCCGTTTGCTGTAGAATTTGCTGAACACACCGGGACGGAGATGCGCTTGGCCTATCAATCCACTAGGCAACGCTGCTTCAACAGTTTTATACCAGCTGGCAAACTGCTCTTTGCTCAGTTGTTGAGGAACAATCAATCTCACATAGGCTGTCATGATTTTTATTTACCCTTATTTGGCTTTGGGCTTATCGAGTATAACAGCAATGGCAGCAGCAGCTCGTTGAACCTCGTCCTCGCGGCTTCTTACGATGCCAGCAGGGGTTCTTTCCATAAAGTCAATGCCCACAAATCCCAGCATGTCGCCTTGATTGGTATAAACAGCGCAGCGAACCATGCTGATTGCGCCTCTGGTTTGATAGTACCAATAGTTGGCACCGTCGATGTTTCTATCAATGTCTAGCATGACTACACAGCGTCGCCGGCTGAATTCTATATTGCTGCTGCTGTTGATGCCAGTGGGCAAGCGTTGATTTTGGTTGATCACTCTTGTGATACCAGGGCGTATCACTTCATGTGTGTTGCTGTGAAATATGAAGGGTACTCCGTTCACACTGGGAATGCCATTGTGATATCTAAAAAGATAGCTTCTGTGACCCTGTGTAGCATCCAGCAGCTTTTGCAGCTCTTGATTTACCGCTTGGTCTACCGCTATTGTGGTGTTCAATTCTTGCCCAAAAGTTTTGATACTGTGACTGCGCTGCCAAAGTTCCAGCACAGGAGTGAAATGAAACGTCATAATATAGGTAACACTAAGCATACTCAAAAGACAAAAAATCCACACCAAATGTAGCATCAACCGCAGTGGGTGAGTGCCTCTCAAATATCTCACAATGATTTCAACGATATCTTTCACTCAAATATCCCTATTTCACGGTATGTTTATTTAAAACGGTTCATGCCAAGGCTATCATGGTTGATAACCGACCAAGAAATTTCATAAAATAGGCACATGAAGGACTACTACAAAATTCTCGGCGTAAGAGAGTCAGCCACAGCTGACGAAATCAAGAGTGCATTCCGAAAACTGGCCATCAAGTATCATCCCGACAAAAATCCCGGCAAGGAAGCCGAAGAAATGTTCAAAGAGGCCAATCAAGCCTACGAAACACTATGTGATGCGCAAAAACGACAGGAATATGACAACCAGCGCAGATTCGGCACTGCGGGTGCCAGTTTTGGCCCAGGACACTTTCACTTTCACACCAACTTCAATGGCGACATCAACGACATCTTCAGCAGTATCTTCAATCAAGGTGGGTTTGGTCCATTTCAAAGACCTGTGCGCAATCAAGACACTCATGTGCAACTGGATATCTCGCTGGAAGATGTGTTTCGTGGTCGCAGCATTCCTGTGCAGTTCACCGACAGTGCAGGAAAACATGTGAACATCACAGTGAATGTGCCAGCTGGTATCGAGCATGGTACCCGACTTCGCTATGCTGGCAATGGCAGCAGGATCAATCCCAGCTTGCCGCCTGGAGACCTCATCATAGTAATCACTGTGCAGCCCCATCCACAGTTTGAACGCAGCGGACCTCACTTGATCTACAACACAGAAGTTTCTTTATGGGAGAGTCTCTTGGGCTGTCAAAAACTGGTGCCGGGCATTGATGGCACCTCAGTGAATGTGACTGTGCCTGCTCTCTGCCAGGATCAAACCTTTCTCAAGGTGGCTGGGAGAGGTTTACCGGCCAAGAACAGCAAACAGCGTGGGGATCTTATGGTGCGAGTCAATATCAAATGGCCCTCCAGTCTCACTCAAGAACAACAGGCTGTGTTGAAAGGCTGGACCACAGTTGACTGACTTTCAGCTTTCAGTCAAAATAAATGATCGCGTAAGGAAAAACAAAGATGAGTGATAGCGTCAAAGGCAGCGAGTTTGAAAAGATACTCAATGCCGCCTACGATCTGGCTGTGAAACATCAACACGAATATGTTACCACCGAACACCTACTTGCTGCCTGTTTGTCAACAGGCAATCTTGAAAAGATTGTCACCTATGCCGGGGGCAATTTTGTTCAGTTGCGACAAGATATTGCAGATTTTTTGGCAGATCCCAGCAAGCACAGTGTTGTTGAAGAAGCTAGATTTCAACCCAAATATACCAGCAGCCTGCTCACCTTGGTCAAGCAAGCCAAAACACAAAGCATGTTTCTGGGCAAAAACACTCTTGACAGTGTTGATTTGTTGATTGCAATCTTCAATGCAGAAAACAGCTGGGCAGTTTACTTTCTACGTCGCAACAATGTTAGCAAAGAAAATCTGGCTCAAGCTGTAAACCAAATGGTCAGCGACGACAGCAACCTAATGAGCCCGCATGATGCACAATTGATTCTGGGGCAATTTGCAGTCAATCTCAATCAACGTGCCAAACAGAACAAGATTGATCCCTTGATTGGTCGCCATGTTGACGTGCAACAGATTGTTGAAACACTGGCTCGCAAACACAAAAACAATGTGCTGCTGGTAGGTAATCCCGGCACAGGCAAAACTCAAATAGTCGAAGGTTTGGCCAAAAAGATTGTAGAACATCAAGTGCCAGCCACACTGGCAGACAAAGAGATCTGGAGCCTGGATGTGAGCAGCGTGGTAGCTGGCACCAAGTTCCGTGGAGATTTTGAAGAGCGAATGAAGAATTTGCTCACTGCACTCCGCAGCTTGCCCAATGTGATTTTGTTTATTGATGAAATACACATGATCATGGGTGCCGGCAACAGCGGTGGGCAAGGCAGCATGGATGTGGCCAACATCTTGAAGCCTGCCCTGGGCAGAGGTGAAGTACGCACCATTGGCAGCACCACTCACGAAGAGTATCGCAAGCATTTTGAAAAAGATCGTGCTCTCCTACGTAGATTTCAAAAACAAGATGTAGCTGAACCCTCCTCTGCTGATGCCAAACTGATCCTAGCGGGACTACTGCCCAGTTTCAGCCGATTCCATGGCGTGGGCTATCAATCACAAGTGGTTGATGCTGCTGTGGATCTCAGTGTGAAATTTGTGCATGACAGATATCTGCCAGACAAGGCCATTGATCTTATTGATGCAGCTGGTGCAGCCGCCAAAGTGCAAGGTGCTCAAGCTGTGAGTGTGGCTGACATACATCAACAATTGAGCAAGATGGCCAGGATCAGTGTGGATGCCATTGAGCAAAAACAAACTGACATCAACAGAGATCTACAACACAACATCGAAGGCAGCTTGTTTGGTCAAAAGCGTGCTGTGGTGCAGGTGGTAGAAACTGTGTGGACCAGCCTCAGTGGACTGCGAGAGAACAGTCGCACAATGGCCAGCTTCTTGTTCAGTGGGCCCAGCGGCACTGGCAAAACTGAATTGGCACGCCTGCTGGCACAAAATCTACACTATCAATTTGTGCGCTTTGACATGAGTGAGTTTCAGGAGCGTCACACTGTTAGCAGATTGATTGGTAGCCCGCCAGGTTATGTGGGCTACAGCGATGGCAATGCTGGCAGCGGCGCACTGATCAATGCGCTTGAACAAAATCCTCAATGTGTGCTGTTGATGGACGAAATCGAAAAGGCACATCCAGACATTGTGAATATCTTTCTGCAAGCCATGGACAGGGGTGTGATCACCAGCGCCAACCAAAAGAGTGTGAGCTTGCAAAATGTGATCTTGATTTTTACCAGCAACTTGGGCGCAGCTGACATGGAACGCAGCCCAGTTGGCTTTGCTAGAGCTTCAAGGCAAGGTGAGGATACAGCAGCTATTAGGCAGTTTTTTGCACCGGAATTTCGCAACAGGCTTGATGGTATTGTGGCCTTTGACAAGCTCAGCAGCGAAACCTGCAATCAAATTGTTGACAAGTTTGTGCATCAGCTCGCCATGATGTGTGAGGCCAAAAATGTGAAGATTACTGTGGATCCCACTGCAAAGGGTTGGTTGGCCACCAATGGTTTTGACCCCAGTCTTGGTGCAAGACCCTTGGCTCGTTGCATTGACAACAACATCAAGAAGCCACTGGCCAAAGAAATGTTGTTTGGCCGTTTGGTCAACGGAGGAAGTGTGCTGGTCACTGTGGACAGCTCCACTCAAGCTCTCAAGCTGGAGTATTTGTCCAAAAGCAATTCTACCAGTGGATTTGACCTATTGACCGACGCACTAGTTGACATGGAGATGGGCGCTTGATCCACAGCAATTTGATCAGACAAAAATTGATTGGCCCTGGCACTTGGGTGGGACTTGACAGCGGTCACCGTCAAGTGATCAAACGAATGGCAGTTCTTGAGATTACCAAAGATCAACGCATACTAGCAGTGGACTACACAACCAACAGCACAGTGACCTTTGATCCGGCCTTGATAGTGGAGATCGACGGTATGGCACTGGACAGATTTCTCAATCAAGCTGATCTCAACAGCGAGGGCAACAAGATCACAGGGATCAAACGGCGCGGGCGCAAGCCCAAGAATCGTCTGCCTCTGTGACCACAGCCTTGTTGATTCAAGGTGCTTGGCATAGTAGATGGACCGAAAGGTTTGACGAGTATGCCAACACCTTTGAAGAAATTGTGATCAGCACCTACAAAAATGACATCAGCAAGCTGGCTCTCTTTCCCAATGTGCTCAGCCATCCCAAAGTGTCTGTTGTGCTCAATCACAGCAGTATTCCGCCAGGTGCAGATTGGTATGGCAACGTTTGGTATCAATGTTTGACTACAAGAGCTGCATTGCAACAGGTGCGCTCGCAGTATGTGATCAAGGCCAGGACCGACGAATACTGGAGCAACTTGGATCTCATGAAATCAGCTGTTGAAACCAGCAGCAAAATGGTGTGCATCAACATCTACTTCAAAAAACCCTGTTGGTTCCCCTTTCACATAGGAGATCATCTCTACGGCGGGCCTACCAGTTTGTTCAAGAGAGGATTTGATATCTTAGAGCAAAATCTAGCTCAAGATCGTTTCAACAACAGCAGCATGGCTGCTGAACAAAAAATATGCCTAAGTCTACTGTCAGCAGCCGGCGAAGTGCCCAATTGGCAACAGAGCCGCACACAAATGTTGGCCAACTGGCAAACCATTGATGCCAGTCTGCTGGAGCCCTTTTGGTTTAACGCACCCAGCGTAGGCACTGTGGGCAGCACTGTAGAACAGATAAGAGAGTGTGAGAGCAACAATCCCACAGTGGACCTCCTCAACAGCATAGATAAATATTTTGAATAGAGTGTTGACAGGCTATGGCACAAATAATTGAACAAAAAATAACCATTGTAGTGAGCAGATTGGTTCGTAGTGGTAGTGAAGACGCTTCTGTGTTAAGTGATCAGCAGCTGGTGAATCTTTTTGAAACCCTGCCCAGTATTATTGAACAAGTGTTGGATGACAACACTGTGCTGGTTGAACTCCAGCCTGGGTGACCAGTTTTTTGAATAAATAACCCAAAGACGAAAGCTTTGGGCAACTATGGACAGTGTAACAC
>JACCDP011028252.1_pt1 | contig 32570 bp, 43 predicted proteins | sample 7445841 | NCBI WGS metagenome assembly JACCDP01 (sample SAMN15323441, study PRJNA562643) | freshwater metagenome | isolation source: river surface water | place: USA:Blue River Watershed | collected 2017-08-17 | reverse complement strand
GTCAAGGTGCAACGTCAACAAACGTACATTTGCTTACTTGCCAGAGTAATAGGTTTGTTGATAATGGCACTAATGCTTTTTCTATTACCGTAACCGGATCCCCATCCGTCCAAGCCTTCAGCCCGTTCACGCCTACGGCTGCGTACAGCGCGGCGACGAATGGTGGCAGTGGGTATTTTGATGGGACGGGGGATGCCGTTGTGTGTAGCGCCGCTGGAATTTCTACCTCTCTCGCTTTTGGCACGGGTGACTTTGCAATCTCGTTTTGGTATTACCCGGTTGCTTTTTCTTCTGTCTCGTTGATTGTCGATATGAGGGCAGCAAACGGCCCTGCGTTTGGCTACATATATGCAAACGCAACCGGCAATCTTCTGTTTTTTGATACGGCAGAAAGAACATCAAGTAATGCGCTGACCCGGAACGCTTGGAACTACGTCACGTTGACGCGTTCTTCGGGGACAATTCGTATTTTCATAAACGAGACTTCTGGTTATTCGGCTGCGATGAGCAGTTCTTTAAACGGGAATAAAGTAACAGTTGGCGCGCACACTGACTTGAACGGGTCTTGGATAAACGGATACATAGCCAATTTCCGCATTCTAAAGGGCACGGGGTACTCGTCTGTTACCGTCCCAACAGCGCCAGATACTGCGATTACAAACACGACTTTCCTCCTCAACTTCACCAACGCTGGCATCACTGACGCTACTGCCAAGAACGTACTAGAGACAGTCGGTAACGCGCAGATCAGCACCAGCGTCGTGAAGTATGGCTCAGGGTCCATGTACTTCGATGGGACGGGAGACTGGCTTGTTGTTCCTAAGTCATGGAGCATAAGCGCTAATGAGAACTTCACTATAGAAGGTTGGATTTATCTGGCTGCGGCGCAAGCTAGTTTCAGAATGATCGTTAGTGATAATAATGGAGCGTTAGGCAAATACATAGCAATTACTGCGACCGGATTGGAGGTTCAGTTTGGGTCTGTAGGTTCCACTACGACGGCTATTACACAGACGTTCGCGCAAAATACTTGGTATCACTTTGCAGTTGTTAGGAACAATAATGCGGTTTCTATATATGTGGATGGAGTATCAAAAACTGTTACTAACGTCACCCAAGCGGCTGCGTTCTTAGATCAAGGAGGCTTTCTGTACGTTGGTCGTTGGAGTGGAACGTCTTACGAGTTTAATGGTTATATGGACGACCTCCGCATCACCAAAGGCATCGCCCGTTACACAGCAAACTTCACCCCGCCACTCGTGGCACTGCCAAGGCAATAAGGATAAAACATGAGCAACAAATATCCGGGAAACATTGTTACTTCTGGCGCAGCGGCTGGGTATTCCGTTTACTTTGACGGGAGTGGGGATTATTTGCAAGTGGCGGCAAATGCTGCGCTAACATTTGGGACTGGTGCTTTTACTGTTGAAGCTTGGTTATACGCAACAGCAGGCGCTGGCACTGATAGAGATTTTATATCAAACATCAGCAGCACTGGTGACTCTGATACTGTTTTTGGAGCGCGGGTAAATACAAGTAATACGATTACAACCTCCACTTACGCAAGCAATCTTGTTGTTGGAACAATATCTATTGCGCTTAACACTTGGACGCACTATTTATTTTCTTTTGATGGAACAACTTACAGGCAATTTATAAATGGCGTTCTTGACGGAACTCCAACAACTACGGTTAAAAATCTTAGTAATTCAAGCAATCCTTGGACTATTGGAAGGACCAATTGGACTTCCAGATATTTTACTGGTTATGTATCAAACGCCAGAATAGTTAAAGGAACCGCGCTTTATACAGCTGCTTTTACGCCGCCAACACAGTTGTTTGCAACTTCTGTTGCTGGGTCGTCCCCAAGCTGGTCTGCTTCTTTATTGACATGCAACTCTCCGGCTATCGTAGACCAGAGCAGCAACGCGTTTTCAATTACAGTTAATGGTAACTCTGCGGTAAGCACGTTCACGCCTTTTGCCGGGTACACAGCTTACAACCCCGCACTGGGAGCATCGACCCCCGGCATATGGACGGTATCGGATGCACTGCAAGCTCGGCAGACTCGTCGTTGGAACATGTACGACCCGTACTTCAACCTGACCACACTGTACCTACCCGGCAACGGCACGAACGGAGCGCAGAACAACACGTTCTTAGATTCGTCCAGTAACAACTTCAGCATTACCCGTAACGGTAATACGACGCAGGGTACGTTCTCTCCGTTTTCGCAGACGGGGTGGAGTAATTATTTTAATGGAAGCAACGCAACTCTCCAAACCACTGCTTTAAACATAAGCACAGGGAATTTTACTGTTGAAGCATGGGTGAATTTAAATGCTATGCCAACATCAGACAGTTGGCCCGCTTCGTATCAAAATTGGATTGTAGTAGTTGGAGTTGGAACAGCTAGTTTGGCTGACGGATGGCAGCTCAGATTAGGAACTACTCAAATAGCGTTTGGAACTAATAGTGATACAACTGCTGTTACAGGTGCTCATGGTATATCTATAGGCAACTGGTATCATATTGCTGCTGTCCGTAGCGGAAATGTCTATACATTATATGTTAATGGCGTTCAGGTAGCGTCTGCGACATACACGGCAAACGCCCCGGGAACAGGCGCATTTACTTGGATCGGAAGTGAAACGGGGCAATCCTCATATGTAAACGGTTACATCAGCAATGTTCGTGTAACTTCAGGCGCACTTTACTCAGGCACGTTCACGCCAAGCACTACACCTCTTTCTACTACTGTGTCTGCTGGGACAGCTTTGCTTTTGACGTGTCAAGATAACCGATTTAAAGATAATAGCAGCAACGGCTATACGTTTACCATCAATGGCGCCCCATCCGTCCAAGCCTTCAGCCCGTTCTACCCGGTTGTTGCATACACGCCGCAGGACATTGGCGGCAGTGGGTACTTTGATGGTAGCGGGGATAACTTAAACGCTGGGGACAAAACAAACTTTGAGTTTGGAAGCGGAGACTTTACAGTAGAAGCATGGGTATATCCAACTTCTTCTGGGTCAAATCAACTCATTGTTGCTAAAAGTGATGGCGCTAGTGAAACTGGCTCAGAGTTTGACCTTCGTATTAACAGTTCTAACTTTGGAATTTATACATATATAGGAGCAAGCACTACCAGCGCTATTGGCGGGACGTTAGTAATTAATCAATGGAACCATGTCGCCGCTACACGAAACGGCACCAACTTAAATCTCTACCTAAACGGAAGCAGGGTAGCGAATACAAATATTTCAACGAATAGTTTGAACGCAACTGCGTCATCATTGACGGTTGGCTCAAATGCTGGAGCAAGCCAAAATAACTACAGCGGCTATATTTCTGGCGTTCGAGTACTTAAAGGTTCAGCTCAATACACAGGAACTACTTACACAGTTCCTACTGCACCGCCTACCGCAATCACCAACACGCAGTTACTGCTCAACTTCACCAACGGCGGCATCATCGACGCGACCGGCAAGAACGTGCTGGAGACTGTAGGCAATGCGCAGATCAGCACGACGCAGAGTAAGTTTGGTGGTAGCTCGATGTACTTTGATGGGACGACCAGCTACCTTTACGATCCGCCCAGCGTAAACAATGTACTTGGCACTGGCGATTTCACGCTTGAATGCTGGGTGTACGCAACATCAACACCGGCAGACGTCGGCATTTTTGAAAGTAGGTCAAACGGAAATTCGGCAACCGCAGATGGTTTTACGTTAACTGCATTTTCAGGAAGCGTAATTCGCATTTTTTCCAACGGAGCATTGATTTCTTCATCGGGAACCTCTTACGTTAATACTTGGTGTCACGTAGCGGTTACTCGGCTGGCGGGTGTATTTAATCTGTACATCAATGGCGTAAGCCAAGGAACAAGCTCAGCAGCAAGAACTTTCTCTAACTCTGATGCAATTATTGGCGGCGGCAGATACAGTACAACAGCATCTGTTACTACATTTTTCCCCGGATACATCGACGATTTTCGAATCACGAAGTTCTGCCGCTACACCGGCAACTTCACCCCGCCAACCAGCGCGTTGCAGCAGCAATAACTAACTAAAAGGAGAATAGCATGAACGTTGCAATCACTTTGACTATTGACGAACTGAATGGCCTTCTGAGTGCACTGGGGCAACTCCAGTACTCTCATTCTGCGCATTGGATAAACCTATTGCACCAGCAGGCAGTGCCCCAGATTCAGGCTTTTAATGATCAACAAGCGGCTGTTGAAGACGTTGAAGTCGTAGCCGCTTAAGAAATGGAGTCTTGACTAAGATGGACCAGATTGTTTTCAATTGGGCAGTGGCTTTGGCTGGCGCGTTTGGGGGCTGGATTCTCAAAGTCATTTGGGACGCCATTCTTGAGCTTAAGAAAGATCTTAGGCAAATGGACGCAAAAATGCATGAAGACTTTGTGCGTCGTGATGATTTCAAAGATGCAGTCAAAGAAATCAAAGACGATATGCGCTCAGGCTTTAGCAAAATTGATAGCACTCTTGGCCTAATCTTTAAGAAGCTGGATGGCAAACAAAACGTAGAATAAGAGCACGTTAAAGGGGCATAAAATGCTATCACTCTTCTCCACTCTTGGTGGCCTGCTTATTTCAGGCTTGCCTAAAGTTCTTGAGTTCTTTCAAGATAAAGCTGACAAAAAGCATGAGCTTGAACTTGCGCGCATGCAAACTGAGCGTGAGCTGCAACTGGCTGCGCAAGGTTTTGCTGCGCAAGCACGTATAGAAGAAATACGCAGCGATCAAGTGGCTATGGAGACAGACGCTCGTATGACTGAGGCTGCTTTATCGCATGATCAAAAAGTACTGGATAAAGCCAGCCAATGGGTAGCCAGCTATGTAGGCACTGTTCGCCCCACAGTCACATATATCTTTGTGGCTGAGCTGGTGGCTATTAACACGTTCATGGCCTACTTTCTATACTCACATCCAGGCCTAATTACGACGATTGATGACATCATCAAATATTCGTCAGTCATTTTTTCTGATGATGAAATGGCAATGCTTGGTGGCATCATTGGTTTCTGGTTTGGCTCTCGAGGCTGGCAGAAGAAATGAGGCTTAGTACGAAAGGCGAAGCTTTAATGCATAAGTACGAAGGCTTTCGTAATCGCCCGTACCTTTGCCCTGCCAAAATCTGGACTATCGGCTACGGACACGTGCTATACCAACAACAGATTCAGTTGCCAGTTGTACGTGTTAATGGCTACACCGGCATGCTAAGACATGAGTACCCATTAGGCCTAGAAGATAATAGAGTCTGGAGCAAAGATGAAATTAATGAACTATTCCGCATTGATGTCAGAAATTTTGAACGTGGTGTTCTACGACTTGTGCCCCTTGTTACTGGTCGGCAAGGCTCTTTTGACGCTCTTGTCAGTTTTGCCTATAATGCAGGGCTAGGCAACTTACAGCGTAGTCAGATTAGAATGCGTGCCAACCGGCGAGATTGGGAGGGCGCAGCAGAAGCATTTCGTAAATGGGTAACGGGGGGCGGCAAAGTCCAGCCTGGTTTGATTAAGCGTCGTGAAGCAGAAATAGCCCTTTTCTTGAGCTAAGCACAAGAAAGTGACGTTTACAACAACGTAGTGGAGGAATATAATGAGCGATAAACCTATCTGGGAGAAGCCACGCCCTAAGACCCTTGGCAAGTCCAAGCCTCTTAGCCCCAACCAGAAAAAAGCTGCCAAAGCTTTTGCCAAGAAAACCGGCACGGTTTACCCGTCTTTAGTTGCAAATATGCAGGGCGCAAAGGCTAAACGGAGTAAGTGATGGCAGCAGTCATGACGTACAATTCGCTCGCGGCAGATATTGAAAGCTACCTTGAGCGCTCCGACGCAGCAACAATCAATAAGATCCCCACTTTTATTATGTTGGCTGAGCAGATTATTGCCAGCCAAATTAAGTTCCTGGGTACATTAACAGTAGATACTGCTACCATGGTGCAAGGTGATCCTGTTATTGCCAAGCCTGCTCGTTGGCGTAAAACTGTGTCCATGAGCGTAACAGTTAATGGCGAGAAGCAGCCTGTGTTACTTCGTAAGTATGAGTACTTGCGAAATTACTGGCCGGACGCTACTCAGCAAGATCAGCCTTTGTATTACGCTGATTATGATTACACGCATTGGCTTGTAGCGCCAACTCCAGATGCAGCATACGCGTTTGAAGTAGTCTATTATGAGCGCCCACAGCCTTTGGACGTTTCCAATCAAACCAACTGGTTTACCGAGTACGCACCACAAGCATTACTCTATGGCAGCCTTCTGCAAGCTATGCCGTTTCTTAAGAATGATAGTCGTATTGGCACATGGAAGACGCTGTACGATGAGATTATGGCTACACTGAAAGCTGAAGATATTCAGCGTACAGGTGATCGACAAACAGTGGCGGTTGACTCATGACAACTTACGTCTCGCCGTTCACTGGTGACGTCATTCAGCCTACTGACGTAAGCTATCGCTCGTTCACTCTATCTTCTAATACGACGCTATCATGGCCCATCAATGGCAATGCAACAGGCAATTACGCAGCGCGTATTATGGAAGTCTTGCCAACAACGTCAGGGCTGTCATTACTTATGCCGCCTGCCAACCAAACGTCGGTTGGTACAGATTCTCTAATTCGCAACTTAGGCGCGTCGTCGTTCACCGTAAAAGACAATAGTGGTGGCACCATTATTACTATTGCTGCAGGTGAGGCACAATATATCTACGTCACTAACAACTCTTCTGTTGCTGGCACTTGGGGTATCATTGCATTTGGCGCAGGAACTTCTAGTGCAGATCCTGCAACCTTGGCAGGTTATGGCTTACTGGCAATAACCACAACGCTAAATCAAAGCCATCCTGCAAGTAGCATTCTTAATGCGGCAACGTTTGCTACAACTGATCGTGCGCAAACCAAGATCTGGTCAAGTGGCGCAGGCACAGCAACGCTACCTGCAGCTGCTACATTAGGTGATAATTGGTTCACCATCTTTAAGAATAACGGTACTGGAACATTCACCATCAGCACCACAGGTGTTGAGCTTATTGATGGTGGCGCATTTAAGCAATATGGCCCAGGCGAGGCCTCATTCATTATTTGTACTGGCACTGAGTATGTCACGGTAGGCTATGGCACAAGTAGTGAGTTTGTATTTAATGCCATTACCAAGCCGGTTGTATCAGGCTCGTACACGCTAACGCCATCTGAAGCGTCCAACATTATTCAAGAGTATGTAGGCACTCTTTCAGGCAATGTCACCATTACGTATCCTCCAGTTGTCAACCTTTACGTTATCAGTAATCAAACTATTGATAATGGCTACACATTGACGGTTACCACTGGCATTTCTGGCTCATTTGCTGCAACCATTCCGCCGGGCCAGCAAGCAACGCTGGTTTGTGATGGCACCAACTTTTTCAATGCCAATACGGTACAGGCCGGTGCGTCTGCATTGAGTATTGTTAGCGGTAACGCAGGTAACCCAGGTCTTAACTTTGCAGCTGAAACCAACACAGGTATTTATCGCGGTGGCACTGGGCAATTTAATGTATCAGTCTTAGGCACTGAGCACCTACGGCTAACTGCCACAGGTCTAACAGTTACAGGCGCAGGTACTTTTACCACAGGCATTAGTGGAGGCACATTTTAATGTCTGATGAAAAAGTATTTGCACTAGATACGCAATCGGGCATACAACGCGATGGCACGGTATTTGACCGCCAGTTTTATGCGGATGGTCGTTGGGTGCGGTTTCAACGAGGTCGCCCTCGTAAAATGGCAGGCTATCGCGAGATATCTAATGACTTTGCAGGCCCATCACGTGGCATTTACGTCAGCCCACAAGCAAGTTTGAATTATGTTTTTAATGGCTACGCCGCTGGGTTGCAAGTTGACCCGATTAACAATATTGGCGTAGGTACTGGCGTTCTTGACTTTACCCTCAGTAATTTTACTGCCAATGCCAATAATCTTTGGCAGTTTGACTCTTTCTTTAACGTATCTGGTGCTGCCAATTCTTTGATTGCGCATCCAGGTCAAAATCTTTCTGACATTGCATCTGAAATCAATACGCCAATATTGCAAGGCTTGATTACAGGCACGTCAATGGCGCAGTTGGTTGATAGTGGCGGGTCAGCGCCAACCGGCAATCCTATTTCTGTTAGTGGGGGTTTGGTTGTTTTGCACCCCTATATTTTTGCGTACGGTAACAATGGACTTATTAAGAATTGCGCTGCAGGTGATTTTACTGATTGGAATTCTGCTGACTCTAACGAGACTAACGTAGCAGGTACAAAGATTGTAAAAGGTTTGCCAGTTCGTGGTGGCTCAAATGCGCCATCAGGCTTATTCTGGTCACTTGATTCGCTTATTCGTGTTTCATATAACCCCACAACGATTGGTGCTCAAACGTTCTATTGGCGCTACGATATTATTTCCAGCCAATCCTCGATTTTGTCGAGCCAATCAGTCATTGAGTACGATGGCATATATTATTGGTGTGGCGTCGATCGGTTCTTGCTTTACAACGGCGTTGTAAAAGAGATCCCCAATGATATGAACCAAAATCATTTCTTTGACAATTTGAATTACGCGCAAAGAAATAAGGTGTGGGCATCTAAAGTACCACGCTTTGGTGAGATCTGGTGGTTCTATCCACGTGGCAGTTCAACAGAGTGCAATGACGCCATCATTTACAATATTCGAGAGAATCGCTGGTACGATGCAGGCCAGGCGCTTGGCGCTCGCCGTTCTGCAGGTTACTTCTCTCAGGTGTTTAGGTACCCTATCAACGCTGGCTGGGATGTGGAGTCGACCAATGGACTTAATGCTGTCTCTATTACTGATCCTGGCAGCGGGTATACTGACGGTACTTACAATGCTATCGCTTTAACAGGTGGCACAGGCACAGGGGCTTATGCGACAATTACTGTTGCCAGTGGTATTGTAACCGCTGTACAGATTACTGCGCATGGCCAAGGTTATACTGTAGGTGACGTGCTTACTGCCACATTTGGTAGTGGTTCTGATTTTGAGTTAACTGTTGATAGTACCTACAACACTGTATCTTTGTGGCAGCACGAGATTGGTACTGACGCAGTTAAAGGCGTATCGGTTAATGCCATTGAATCGTATATTGAAACCAATGATCTAGGCTGGGTAAGTGGCGGTCCTTCTGAGCCATCCATGGTAGGCAATAACGTATGGCTGGATGTATCCAGAATTGAGCCAGACTTTGTGCAATCCGGCAGTATGGAGCTCTATGTTACCGGCCGTCCGTATGCTCAAGCGGCCGATAAGATATCAGATGCCTACGTGTTTGCGCCAGGCACTAATAAGATTGATTTGCGTGAGCAGCGTAGAGAGTTGCGTCTTAAGTTTGTAAGCAACGTTGCCGGTGGCGACTACCAAATGGGTAGAGTCTTGTTGGTTGGCAATATTGGCGACGTCAGAGGCTATAATGGCTAACGTCGCCCTTGTCTATGATCCGAGGTATCATCAATTTCAGTCATGGGCGGCGTTGATGTGCGAACTTTACGCGCAACAGCAATTGCAGATTCCTGATGGCGAGACCAACTGGCAAGAATGGGGCGCAGGTTTGATTGCTATTGACGTGTTTGTTAATGAGGGCATGCCTAGCCCATATGTATTCGATAACTGGAGAGAATGGGCAGCTGCGGTAGTTGGCGCAGTTAATCCAAGAGGTTGACATGTCATATACAGATCTTCCTAAGTGGGCAGACATACAGAAAGCCATTAACGTCGTTAAAACGGCGAAAGGCGCGTATACTACTGCGCAGAACGCGACCAAGACAACTTACACGTCACTAAACTCTGCCATTGCTGCGCGTGATAAAGCTGAGCAAAAGCTACAGCAATTGCAGTCTGCGTTTGACGATGGCTCGTATTTGCCAAAAAATCCTGGGTACGCCAGTGCGCAAAGAACTATTGCAACTGCAGAAAAGAACCGTGATGCAGCACAGACAAAGCTAGATGCAGCAACTGATAAGAATCGTGCAGCGCTTGAAAAAGCATTCAATACTGCCAATAAAGCTGTAGATACTGCGTATGCCAACCTAGAAAAGGCGCGCGTTGCTGCAGAAAAAGCATATCAGCAAGGCACCATTTTGCCTGCACAAAGAGCTTACGATAGTGCGTACAAAGCCTTTGATACTGCGCAAAATAAGTACTACGCAGCGCAGGACAAAGAGCAATCTGCACTAAATACGCAATATGAGTCATACAATCAAGTGCGTGATTACGCGCAAATGATTGCTGAGAATGCAGGTGGCATCAATAAAAAGAGTGACGTTGCACTGGCGCAAAAGCTTGTAGTAGATTTCAATAATGCTGTCAAAGGCGTAGGTCTATCCGACTTTGCTAGTCAAATTACGCCTGTATTGTCCAACTTGGACTTCACAGCGGGATTACCTACGGTCAATATTCCTAAAGCTAATCCTGATTACTTTAGTAACATTGACCAAAGTACTGGGTTGCCTGTATTGGATCAAGGCGCTCTTGATAGCGTATTGGATAAATATAAGAGTGATACTCTCAATAAAGATCAATATCGCGATAATTACAACAAGTTTGGTTGGAACGTAAAGTCTGACGGATCCTCTGTAGCTCGTGGCGCTGCTATCTTTGGGTTGGAAAAGACGCAAAGCTATGCGGGTATGGGTTCTCCCGCAGGTATTACATACTCTGGTGATTTTAATAAAGCTGCGAAACAAGCTGGCGTTGATATATCTGGCCTCAAGACTAATGAGGAAAAGTACAACGCCATCAATGACGCCACCAAAGACTTTTATGTGGTTGCTAACTCGCTTGACCGCGGCGGTCAGTATGCTGGGCAAAATACAAAATCTCCTCATGCAGCCATTTTGTTCAGGGCAGATGGTAGTGGCAATTTGGTGCCTGTCACTCAGCCTGACGGTCAATTAGCAGCAAAGTACTTTGATGCTGTTGGTAATTCAGTGGCTGGGTGGCGTGGGCAGCTGGCAGAACTAGCGCCAATTATTAGCATTGCCTCTATGGCTTTTTTGCCTGGGCTTGGGCAAGCATTGCAAGGCTCTATTGCCGCTGCGCTGCCCTCAATTGGCACAGCCGGTAGCGCAGCACTTGCAGGCGCTGTTACTAACGCAGGCTTGGCAGCCCTTACAGGCGGTGATGTAGGACAGGCTGCATTAATGGGTGGTGCCGGTGCTTTGGCGCAAGTTAAAGCTGCTGATATTGCCAACACAGCAATGCGCGGTGTTGAGAATGTCCAGAAATTAGCAGACTTTGCAGGCCTGACGCTTGATCAGACGCAAAAGATTGTTGCGCAAGGCTTGACTACGGGTCTAGGTTCAGCGGCACTTGCCCCTGACAATATTGGAGAGAATGTTATTTCCAATATTGCAGCAGGCTTTACTTCTGCAAAAGCTCAAAACTTTGTTGCTGACGTTCTAAAAGATAGTGACGCATTACCTTTTGCGTTTGATGCAGCAGGTAACGTTGCACGAGTAGGTACTGAAGCGCTTATTCGTGGTGAAGATCTTACCACTGCACTACAAGCTGCGGCGCCGTCGATTATTGCATCCGGCTTAAAAACGCAAGCAGACGCGACGCCTTCAACTGCCGCGCTGCCTACTGATCAAGTTATGGCCTTTGGGCCAGAAGACGTAGGCCCTGACTACTCCACAATTACGGGGCAAGCTGGGGCTGGTGCGTTAAGCGGCTTTGGGCAAGGCGCGGTAGCGCCAAGTGACTGGTCTTTGGCGACGCCATTATCTACTGGCACATTATCTACAGGGCCTGGGTATAACACTATTCAAAGCCAAGCAGGCGCTGGTGCGCTTGGGTCAATCTCAGGTAGCACTCTTACAGATACAACGCGCACATTGCCTGAAGTAGAGGTGACTGCAAAGTGGGAGCCGCAAGTTCCTATTACGCGCTTTTACCCTACTGCTGAGCAAGATACGCCTGAGTACCAAGAGTATATTAAAGCCTCACAAGAATTCCCTTTGACGCCCTACGAGCCTGAGGCTCTGGCAGGTGTAGGCAATATTGTTGGCGATGGAATGCAAGGCCCTGGAGGCTCTGGTAGCTCTCTGGGGTTACTCTCAACGCCTACCCTATCTGGTGGCGCGGTACCAAGAGAGCCTACACCTACCATGTTGCAAACGCGTATGCCACAACAGGCATTTGATCAGCTATTACAATTGAAGCAATTGTACCCAGGTCTGGCAGACGTAGACCCAGGATTGCTGGACGTTATCACTTCAAGATTGCCACAGCAAGATTACTATACGTATGGCGCGCAACAACAATCGCCTTTGGACCTGTACTCACAGTACGTAAAAGATACAGGTGGTACGCCACCATCCGCAGGTCTTGGCTTTGGAGATACTGAGCGCACGTCATTGATTACGCCTAATCAGTTTGTTACTGACGCCAACAGAATGGCAGGGCTGCAAGCTAGCGAAAAAGCGCAGCCTTTTATGTTTAGAAGCGGCGGCGACGTGCATGTGCCTGAGTTTATTACAGGCAAGACAGGCCATTATGTAGAAGGCGCAGGCGATGGGCAGTCAGACAGTATTCCTGCCATGTTGGCTGATGGTGAGTACGTATTTGACGCCGATACTGTTGCAGCACTAGGCAATGGCTCCAATAAAGCCGGTGCGCAAGTTCTTGATAAAATGAGAGAAAATATTCGTAAGCATAAGCGGTCTGCTTCGCATAAGAAGATCCCACCGCCTGCAAAATCACCTCTGGAATATTTGAAAGGTTAAGCCATGGCACTCACACAAGGTGATCCGCTACCAGATGTAACAGTTACGCAAGCGCAAAAGACTGCTGCGCCTAGTTGGTACACCGACTACCTTAGCAACATTGCGCAACAAGGTATGCAGGCTGGGCAGCAAGCTCAGTTTGTAGGCGCTACACCATTGCAACAGCAAGCGTTTGATCTAACGAAATCAAATGTAGGTACGTACGCGCCTACGTTACAAGCAGCTGTTAATTTGGCTCAACAAGGCGCTGGCACAACTGCGCCTTCTGTTGTAGGCCAATACATGGACCCTTATACGTCTCAAGTTGTTGGTGAGATTGGCCGCCTTGGGCAACGCAATATTATTGAGAATCTTGCCCCTGGCGCTACTTCCGGTGCTGTAGGCACAGGGCAATTTGGCTCTCAACGTGGTGCTCAAGTACTAGGTCGTACCATTCGTGATGCACTGGCTGATATTGGTGGTAGGCAATCTATGGCGTTAAGCCAAGGATATCAGAACGCCATGACAGCTGCGCAAACAGATCTGGCTCGGCAATTGGCGGGCGGACAACAACTTGGCGCACTTGCAGGAACGCAACAGCAACTTGGCCAAGGCGACATTAACGCGCTAGCTACATTAGGCGCGCAACAGCAGCAGATCCAACAAGCGCAACAACTGTTCCCATTGCAGACATTGGGCACTACATCGCAGTTGATCAAAGGCTATAGCATCCCGACCGACGTGTCATCGACATACAAAGGCCCGTTGCCAGGCGCATACTCTGCGTCCCCATTGTCGCAAATTGCTGGCTTGGGTACTATTTTGGCTGCACCTGTAGGTGGGCCAACAGGCTCTGCCCCAACTATTGGCGGTACTGTGTACGACATTGCAGCCAAAGGTGTATCTGGTGCGTGGGATTGGTTGACTAAGCAGTTCTAATTGTAAGAGGTTATCATGGCAGCACTACCATTAGCACTACCAAAACCGCCTACAGGTCTAGCCGCTGATGATGTAGCACAATCAGACTATATTGCGGCATTAAATAAAGCCATGACTGCGCTTGAAGCGCGGCAAGGCACCAATATGTGGAATGTTGCTAGTGCATTCCTTGACCCAGGTCGTACCGGCTCGTTTGGTGAAGCGCTTGGTCGTGCAGCAGGCGCTATCGGGCAAGAGCAATCTCGGCAAAATGAGTTGCAATTACCTATTGCGCAGTTGCGTGCTCAAATTGCTGCGCAAAAGTATGAGCTTGCCAGTCAAGCTGAAGGTATGAAAATGCTGGGGCAAGTTCTTGGCACAAGCCCAGAGCAAACTGCTGAAGGCGTACAATCAGGTAGATTCCCAGGTGGCGTCACTCGTAAAATTACTCCTGAGATCTATAGCGCATTTGCAGCCAAGTATCCTAAGCTGGGTGAAGTTCTTAAGAACGCCGCCAGCATGGAAAATGATGCCATCAAAAACTTTATTGAGTTGGCCAAGTCAGGTGTGTCTTTGGCTGAAATGGAAGCCAAATTTGGTTCAGACTTTTTGAACCTGATTCCGCCTGAGTATTTGCGTATGTTGAAAGGCCCGCAGCAGACAGGCACAACTGCGCCAGGCACAACATTAACGCCAAGCGGCACAGTTGCGCCATCACCTGTGCCTAATCAACCTAGCACGATTGAGACACAGCCACGCTCTGATGCAGGTATACCTTTGGCTGTCAGAGCAAAAGGTATTGAGCAGCGTCAAGAATTGTCTGATAAAGAATGGCAAGAACAGCGAAATGTATTTAATTCCTGGATTCCTGACCGTGTCAATAGTAACGTTAAAGATCTAAAAGAACTGCATGACTTGGCTGATCGTTACCCGCAAATCTGGGGCTTGATGCAAAAGCAAGGGTTGTTGGCAGGCTTGGCAGCAGCAGGTGAAAAAGGCGTTAATACGCCATGGGGCCAGTTCTCATTGCCTGTGCAAGAGTTTTTAGCTAAAGTCAAGCTAAATCCTGATGAGCAGAAAGTACTTGCACGAGCAAGTAATATTATCGCACGCCAATTCTTTGAGAATGCACGAGTTAATAAGTCAGTCCTGGGCCCACAGATTTCTAATGCTGACGTAACTTTGCTACAAGCGCCAATGGTGACGCCTAAAGACTCTGCTGATGCTATTAAGTACTACGCCAAAGAAAGCATTCTTGGTATGAAGATGCGTCAAGATTACTTTGGAGCATTGCGTAATTGGGATAAAGAAACCGGTATGCGTGTACCTTTTGGTGACTTCTTTGGCTCCAAGACGTTCAATGATATTGCTGAGAAGTATCGTGGCTTGTATGATCAACTTTATTCTGGCCATTACCCATTTAAATAAGAGGCAGCCATGGCTGATACACGTTTAGAAGACCTGGACCCTATCTTTGCTACAGCACCTGCAAAAGATACGCCTAAGGCTAAGCCGGGCAGACGCCGCAAAGAAGAGTACACAGGCCCATTGCCACAAATTCCGCAAGATTCCACAGACTTGTCAAAAGTGGATGAGATCTTTACCGCCGGCCCTCCAACGCCAGGACCTGCGGCAGGCACAACAGTGCAACGCCCCACTACAACATCGCCAATTGATAAAGAGTCTGCGGCGGTGGCTGGTGCTGCAACTGGGTACGCACTCAATAAGCAGCCTTTTCCTCGTGAGCCACAACGCCAAGCTCGTATTCAAGAGCTTAAAGCTACGTCAACATTAGGACAAAAAGAAGCACAGTCGGTCTCAGGGCAAATACAAAACTTATTGACACGACAGCAAACGTATCAAATTGCGTTAGATGACGCGCAACGTGAGTTGTCTCAAGCACGAGCACTGGCTGCGCAATATAACCTGCCTACAGAAGTTGCAGCCCCAGGCACTGCAGCCGGCGATAAATGGTCAAGCAAAGTTGTCGGCGGCATGGGACCAGGTGGTGAGTCAGTAACTGAAGCCACTCGTGGCTATCGTATGCAGCAAGGCTTGGAACAAGCAGGTGAGGGCTCAAAGTTTAAAGCAGCTCGATCCGGATTGATTGTCCCGAATAAGCCTGAGTTTAGCGGCCAATTTACTTCACCTGTACAAGAACAAGCTTACAATCGCTTACAGCAGGCACAAGCAAAATTTGAACAAGCCTCTCAGGCTCTCAATCAGACACAACTTGAGCTTGAGCAACTTAAAAAAGGGTTGACAGGCACACAAACATCTGCAGCCAAGGCAGGCGCCAGAGCGCAGCTTCTGGAAGAAATGAACAAGCCTGGCATGCTTAAACGTATGGGTTACGCAGTTAAGAACTTCCCGCTAGGTAGCACATTGGGAGGCGGCATGGCCGGCTATGAGGGCGTACAAGCCTATGAAGCTCTGCAGGAAGGTGATATACCTGGCGCTGTCATGCATGGTCTCTCAAGCGCAGGTGGTGCACTCATGATGGTGCCACACCCTGTGGCAAAAGGTGCCGGTTTGATGATGTCAGCGCCGCCACTTGCATATGAACTCTATAAAGGTTATACCGGCGAGTCTCCTCTTTCTCCCGCCGCAACGCCACAGCCTAAGTAATTCTCGCGCTTAGTCTGTGGTTTTACCCCCGTCTAGTGCGGGGGTCTTTTTTTGTGCATGCAAAGTAGCAACATGCCATGCCTCAACCCACGTGTTGTAGGGGTCTCTAAGCAAATCTGTATTTTTGGTCTTGATAAGCAAGCTCATCCATTCGTGGTACTCTTGCTTTATTTTGTCTTCCATTGAAGGACTCTCCTCATGTTGTTATTCTTTTGCTCGAGCGCAGGATCTTCATGTGGCTCCAAGCTCTCAATGCCTCGAGCAGATTGTGCTCTAAACTCAGCCCACTTCTTTTTAAACTTTTCTTGCTCGGTAGGCGGTACCCAACCGTACTTAACACGCCAACGAATGGTGACGTCAGTGGTAGAAGGCGTGTAAACGTATTCAAAAGGAATACTCATAGCTCTGCTCCTTTAGTTGATAACCAGCCTCGCAACGCTGTCATCCCCCCATCGATTAACACGTGGTTTTTGTAGATTTGATATTTGTCATACACAGCGTGACTAATGAAATTTTTCATTAGCAAGTATGCATCTGCAGTAGAGATTGCCCCACTTTTGGCGTCGTCAGCAGTTAAAAAATATAGCGCGTAACGATTGGCGTATTCGTGCTCAATCATGGCCATTTGATCTTCACGTAGCCCTATGATAATAACACGGGGTTTGCGCTGGCCTGTAGCAGCGTATTCAGGATTGTTTTTGGCTACTTTGAATTCATGCTCGAGTTCTTTGACAACTTTAATAACTTCGCTACGAAGCGAATTGGCCAGCTTGGTAGCTATGGCCTGCACTAAGTCATCAATAGAGATATCCTTCGGAACCTCTGGTTGAGGCGCCACGACCACGGGCTCAACAGATGTGGATAGTTTATTGACTATGCGTGCAGCCTCTTTCTTGGCCTCTTTGGCAAGAGCCACTGCTGACTTCAAGCTATCCGCAGGCCGTTGCCTATCTGGATCTAGTATTTGTTGGGCTGCAATTAAAGCTTCACCTATGCGATAGCCTTCATTAAGTTTTTTGGCTGCAGCAAGAACAACTTTTCTTGTTTCGTTTGAAGTCCAGCGTATGCGTGTCATAGCCATGATGTCTACCTTTCAATAATCAAGGGGTTTACCCAAGGGTAATTATACATTAAGTAGCCAGCGTGAAAATGCATGCGAACTATCAATGTGCTTATCCATTAGTAGGTGCGCCTCGTATCTTTGAATTCGAGGTGGCGGATCGCCTACAGGTTGATGCGTTGACTTTTCTATAATGTCTTTAAACATTTTCATTCTAGAATCATAGACATGAAATGAGCCTACCGACACCGTCAGCGTGCCAACTTCTGCATTAAGCAAGACAGCAATGATCTCTTGCAAGAACGAAAAAGTGGGGAGATCATTAGCCATTCCCCATAGAATGTCTTGGCTACGCATAATAGCTCTTGCATTAAGTCGACCACGGCGTAGACGAAACTCAATAGCAATCGTGCATGGGACGTCCTTAGCCTCCGGATCCATGTGGTCTACGTCAGTCCCATACATAGGTATGACTGCGCGACGGCTCATAGGGTCTTTTTGCAAAACACTAACCACATAACGTACGCCATGCTTGCCAAACCAGTAACTGCCATAGTTGCTATTGAGCTTGCCATTAAGAACAATCTTGCCCCATTGTGCTGCATGCTCGGCAATGGAAGTATCGAACGGGTCAGCTTTTATATACCAAGCCATCTCACGCTTGAGATAACTAAGATTGAAATTGCGCCCAACAAAGCTGTTAAAACGCACAAAAGGATTAACAGCATAAGTAAAGTTCTCAATCTCAAGCGTGCCCTCACCGCGTGGCTCAGATCGAGTTCCACGGTATTCCAACGCTTTATAAAGTAGGATGAGATCTTCTTCACGATGTATGAGTGGTATTTCCATAGTCGCTTTCTGTTATGTGGTACGGCAAATGCGGGAAATTCTGCATATGATATAGCGGTGGCGGTAGCTTATGCGCCTTGATGTTGTTATTCAACGCCCATGAAAAGGCATTATTGCCAAGAGCAAAGATAACGCTAGGCTTGAGATCTTTGACAAAGCTTGCAGATGCAGGCACACCAAGATAGTTTTGCGTGTTGATCCAGTAAATATCGCTCTCAGGCACGCCTTCACGCTCAAGCGTCTCTACCAACATTCTACTTGGGCCATCATTATCCAAGAAGTTGATGAAAGGCACAATGGCCGCTGATGGTCGCATATTGGCACGTGGGCCTTTATCGCATAGCATGAGGATATTGCCTTCCTTAAAGGCACCACCACCTGAGGCCTTGTTGACTACCGATCTTGCAACAATTTTTTGCAATAGACTCTTTACGTCATCCTTCTCATAGTCATAGTGGATAACTGGTAGGCACGTCTGCAATGGCAAACTCTCGTACCCTTCGTACACTGCGCCTAGTTGCTCAACATTATCAAGATACTCCTCGCCTTTGCGCATCTTGAAAGTATCGACGCATAACGCAAAGTCGGGCTGGCAATGGACAACCACAGCACCTCGAGCCAGTGCAACACGTTCAAGCATACGCTGACGTTGCTTATCAATACGATTAATACCATTGCGGTACACATTGCCATAGATAGGCTCAGACAACCAGCTTCTATCCATAATGACATGATCATCATAGGTTAGTGCTGACGCCATTGACCTGAAATAGGTTTTGCATAGGTCCTCAGTCGATACGCCGGTATATGGCCCATGCTTGATAACATTGGTCATGCGATCGATATTGAGCATCTGTCGAAGCTTTTCAGACAGAGTGGTTTTGCCACTACCATCTGGGCCTTCGAGAATAATGATCATGCAAGCCACCCTTCTACTTTGTTCATTGTTTCGGACAACGTAGCCACTTTGAGCTTATCAGCTTGCAGCCAAGCCAGATAGTCACGCGCCTCGTCGCTCATTTTTTCTATTTCTTTTAGAGTGTACCCGTATGCCGGATGAATCATGCCGGTTTCTTTGGGGTCACTACCGAGTATAGCTCCAGCATGTGCAGCGTGCAAGTATCTAATTCTCCACCATCCACATCCGGCGTGAGCGTAGGTAGGACAAAGCACGCCTTTATAGGCTCCGTATTCCCAGACAATTTGAGACTCCAGAATCCTAGGCTGTCCAAGGGACTTGCCACCCACGGAATGAATAGGCCACTTAAGATTTTGGGATCTAGCCCATTCATGTGCGTCCTTTGAAAGCGATGCGTTATACCACTCAGTTTTGCGTTGATCCCAAGGCAATTTGTGGCACATTGGTTGCTTGTATAAAGGTGATGGGTCCCAATGACGTATGTCATCAACCGGTAGGCCCATCTTCTTTACGTCACCCCATGGAAATAATGGTGCTAACCACGTGCGGTTGGTCAATAACTTTGTATCTACAAAAGCTTCCCAGGAAGGAAGTAGCTTTTGGAAAGACCAATCATCAAGGCAAATCCACGCCTCTGGCCGCTGTCGTAAAGCCCAAACTGCGCCTTTAACGTTGGTAGCATTGTGGTCTACGGGGTACAAGTAGATAAAGACCTTATCGTATTGAGATAGATCCTCACCTTTTTGCACAGCTCGATGATCAACGTCATGGACCAAGCGCTCAAACGCATTACGCATCAACTCAGGTATTGACACAAACTTAGTTGAGCTTGCGCGATCAGGGTGATTTGTATGCGTCTCGGTGACGCCGGTTATTAAGATTTTCATTTACTCACTCAGCTCAATGTAGCCTGCAGCAACATCATAGCCAATATCACCTGCACGACCGCCAGCATCTACATACTCGCCAACAGTCATACCTGTTTCATATAGAGCAAAACGCTCATAGGCCAATGTGCCTTGGCGCTTAGGGTTTTCTTCTGCAAGCACTGTGATTTTAGCTTGCTTATTAACACGGCGGCGCGTCTTAACCTCTGACATAGCAGAATCTCCTTGGGGTTGATGTAAGTGAATGTTGTGTTGCATGCATACTTTTCAATGATCAGCTGTTTCAATTTTATCACGTTGCACGTAATCGCGCACCGCGTTCAGCAAATTTTGTTGTGTCTTGTCTTTGCGTCTCACCGCAGATAATATAGCTTCATCAACAGTATCTTTTGCAACTATGTGGTGGACTACGATATGATTTTTCTGACCTTGGCGCCATAGACGGCGGATAAACTGCTCATAGACTTCAAGAGACCATGTAAGGGAGTACCAGATGACTGCGTGGCCGGCGCCTTGTAGATTGAGGCCGTGGCCAGCAGACATCGGGTGCGCAAGTAAAACTGGAATTTCCATGGCATTCCATGCGCTAACAATGCTATCAAGTCGAGAACCCACAACACCAGAACCAATGACTGGAGCTTCAGGAAACGCAGCTTTGAGTCTTTCCAGATCGTGTTGAAAATGATAACCGATAACGCAAGGTTGGCCAGACAATTCTTCCACCAGATCTTGAACGGCCTGTGTCTTGGCGTCATGAATTTGGATGATTTCTTTATTCTCTCCATCGAGATATGAGCCCCCATTAGCAACTTGTTGACATTTCATGACCGCCACGGCCGCATTGGCGGCTGTTATATTGCCATATTGCAAATCAATAGTGAGATCATCCTCAAGGCGCTGGTAGATTTTCTTGGCGTCTTCAGGTAGATCTACATAGATATTGTTGTATGTCAACTCGGGCAAATCTAGATGGTCCAGCGCTGCCATACGTAGCACCTTACCTTCCAGTGCGTCATGAATTCGCTTTTCGCCATCAGGCTTGATCTTCCACTCATAACCACCAAAGCCAGAAGGATAAAAGTACTCATTCTTAAATCGAGTAATATAAGGCCCAAACGTGGCGCCTTGGTCAATCACATACTGCGGACCAAAGATATCCAATAACCCGTTTGGCGCAGGTGAGCCTGTGAGGCCCCAACGACGATCAAACTTGTTAAGTAAGGGCTTCAAAGCTTTATAGCGTTGCGATTGCGTATTCTTTAAGTATGAAATCTCATCCACAGCCAAGACTTCAAACGGCCAAGGTTTGCCATTAAGTTGCGACGAAAGCCAGCCAATGCCTTCGTAATTCATTACGTAGATATCGTGGTTTTGCTTAAGCACTTTGTTTTTGTTAGGCCCATGCAAAATGCCGACAGAGTAATTCTCAAATTGTTCCCACTTTTTGACCTCGCTAGGCCAGACAGAGTACGCAGGTCGTAGTGGAGCTAGCACTAACATCTTTTTGCAAAGCCCTTTTGTGCGCAACACTCTAAAAGCTGATAGCACAATAGAGGTTTTGCCAAGGCCCGGGTCAAGCCATAGGGCACCGGAGCCTCGAGTAATGAGGAACTTTACTGCCTCTTTCTGGTACTCATGCGGTTCCCAAAACACGATCTATTCCTTCCTTAGAGTCCAAGACGTAAACGTCATGCCCTAGATCTCTTAGTTGTTTGTGCACTTTGTCCTGAAGCGGTGATGTCTTTCCCCCAGGTCTTTTTAACTCTACCCATAATATACGTCCACATGACAAGGCCACGATCCGGTCCGGCCATCCCCTTGCAAAACGCACATGTAATTTTAGAGTGAGTAGATTTAGCTTTTTGCATTGCTTCGTAAAATGTCCTTCAAGATCTCTTTCCAATAGAACTCTAGTTACCATTGGCAAGGGCCCCCATTGGATTTCCTAAAGTGGCACCATTTACAACCATGCGATGGGCGTGGCGCAAAGATATCATCGTTCTCAATCTTGACAATACGGCTTGCAACCCATTCTTTTAACTTAGGCAAATCATCACGATTTTGGTAGCCATAGCTTTGCGACTTGGACAAGTCGATGTAGCAGATTTCTGTAGACACTTTATTGACCTGTGGGTATTCTGACATTATGATCGTGGCGTAAAGCTTGAGCTGATCACCGTAATCACGTTCTTTGCCTGTCTTCCAGTCCAATACATGAGCAGTATCGCCATCAATATACAGGACATCGTAAATACCACGCAACCAAGCGTCGGCAGCAAGAAAATCTGTGCGAGTCCAATCTCGTCTAATTGCGAATTGCATTTCACTCTTGGCCCCTTTCTCAATAAGCTGCGTAACGTAAGGTACCCAATAGGCATACTCAGGTGGTAATGGTGCAATTTGATCTAGTGCATTCTCAAAGACAGTATGTATGTCTTTTCCTCGCTGTGCTGCGTCGCCAGTTGGCTCTTTGAGGCCATCAATGCGAGTTAGACGATACTTGAATGGGCAATCTTCATACGTCTTGATTGACGAATGCGAGAAGCTACGCATTATTTGGTCTCCTGGTAAGAGTTACCTACTTTATAGTCACTGACCATAGGCACATCCATGGTCAATGCATTACACATAGCTTGTGTCAGACATTCTGCTTCACGTTCTACAGCATCCTCCGGAGCAGAGATAACCAATTCATCATGCACGCTCAAAAGCAACCGACTGCCTTGGCGTGTCTTTTGATAAAGCAACATGGCGGCCTTGGCCTGATCAGCAGCCGAGCCTTGAATGAGGAGATTGACGCCTTTGTAATCAAACTCACGTAGACGACCGTTGATGATCTTAGGTGGTTCCATTTTGACCAGACGCCCGCCAAGGGTTTTGATAGGTTGGCCCAATTTGTACCTTGTCCGCATGGTGGTTTGCATCGCCTTGAGGCCCGGAGCCACGGCTGTGGTATAGGCATCCATCAATGTCTTGGCCAGATCGTAGTCGATCTCCAGCATTTCACTGATCTTCTTTGGCCCAGCGCCATAGAGAATGGCAAATGATACGCCTTTGGAGTAAGTACGGCTTACCTCACGACCACTGGCATCAGTCATCATCTTGGCAGCGTAAGTATGTAAGTCAGCTCGAGCATCTTGCTGGTATTGCTGCATCAGATTGCCACCTTCAAAGTGAGCAAAGATACGCAATTCCTGCGCATTGAAGTCACATGCCACCAGCTTATGACCTTCATCCGGAAGAATGAAACTACGAACCAAAGGCAAAGGGGCTACGTCAAGCTCAGGTGGCAGACTTACCTTGGGGTATCGTATGGGTGCATTTTGGAAATTTGGAGTACTACTGAGCCGTCCGGTCCGGGTCCCACCACGCTCGCCTCTAACCGCGTTCCAATTGGTATAGATGCGGCCCGTAGAGCTACCTGATGTAAGCCAAGGGTCAATGAAAGTTGAGAGGCATGTAGATAGATTTGCACGATATCTGAGGACATCTCTAAGGTGCTCATGCGTAAGCATCTCCTCTAAAGCTTCTTTGGTGGCTTGTTTCTGGCCTTTGTCAGTGGTAGGCCAGGCTTTATTTTTGTCCCAATACTCCGATTGATAAATACTCTCGACAAGCTGAGAATCGCTGTCGATATTCAATTCAGGAGAATTCAACAATGCACGAACCCAAACATTACAAGCCTCAATATCTTTTATGGCCTGCTCTTTTGCTGCTGCTAATCCAGCCACATCAACTCGAACACCTAACCTTGAGTTTTCAAGCAGCATCGGTATCAATTCAAGTTCACGTAGATACGGGACCTGCTGATCCGGCAAAACCTGCGAAGCGGTATACTCAAAAAGCTTCGCGGTAAGCCGGACGTCAGCCTTAGCATAGCGACCTACCAGGTCGACGGGTCCTTTGCTAATGTGGGCTCCCCACTGGGATTTCTTTCTTTTAGCGTCAGGGACGTTATTAATGATCCATTCTTTAAGCTCATCTCGTTCGTCTGGCTGGTCGAGTTTCCAGTGGACGACGAGATCCTTGAGCGATAATGAAGGTACATGTGGATCGTGGAGAAAAGAAAGAATGAGAGTGTCGTGTAGCCTAGATGCTGCGGGGATAGCCAAGCCAAAATGGACATCAGCAACGTCCAAGTCAAATAAGGCGTTATGAAAGCATAGCGGTCTTCCAGATTCATACATTTCTCCCATCATACGCTTTACAGCGTCAAAAGTTGAGTTATTGCCAACAGTATGGCCAAAAGCAAAGTACCCATCAGCAAACTGACCAGTAGGATCGTAAACCGCAAGACCCACCGGTACTGGTGGATACTTCGGTCTAGCCTCGATGCCTTCTGTTTCAAAGTCTAAGAATATTGGCTGCATTAGTAGTAATAGAGAGGTGCGCAGGTAACATCCACAATGACATCAGCAGTGTGGTTTCCAATTTTGCGCTTGCCCATAACCAGGACAGCACGCATACGACTTACTTCGCATTCTTTTACTGCGATAATAACTTCATTGCGACTCATTGCCGAGATTTCTTTGTCAATCAATAATGTTTGACTTGGTGTCGAAGGCGAGGCGCAACTAATGAGTGTTGCGCAAACAATAATGAGAGTAAACATCTTCATTTCAATCCTCATAAAATTAGGTGAGGTACTCGCTGCACTGTGGTCAATCGGGATTCCTCCCGAGGTCTCTCAACTTGTCACCACAGCATCCGCTTTCCCCCGTAGCCTATACCATTATGCGGCCTGTCTGTTCTTCAACAAACTTTTTTGCCGCTTCAAAGAAAGCCTCTTTGCCTTTGGTTGCGTATACATCGTATAACCGTTGCGCATCAAAGACATGAAGGTCACGTAGCTTCATCTCCTCAATGAGCTCTTCATTACTGAACTCATCAAGGTGGACGTCAACAGAAACGTAAGCCATAATTAACTCCAAAAATAGGGTGGGGCGTTACGGTTGCGATCCGTGCAGAGCACCGGGATTAAGGTTGCATAACGTGTGGTGCGCACCAGTGACGTCATCGGCTTCCACTGACCGGCTTCATACCTGCCGCCCCATAAACTTAGAACCTATCGCTTTCTGCTACCGGTGCAGGAGTCTCCTCATCAGTTTGACCTGCGGTATCAATAGCACGTTGTACCTCATCCTGTGAGCGCTTGATCAGAGCCTGGATAACTGCAGGATCATCAATAGCCTTGAGCATGTTGAAAGTAACCTTGAACTGCGTCTTAGGATCCGGTACAACAGCAATCTCACTGATCACAGCCAAAGGTGGACGCTTCAACGTTGCTGCAACGGTTTGTACGTAGGTTGAATAGTTTTTGATGGAAGTAACCGGCGGGCGTAGTGCCGCGATCTCTGCCGCAGCCACAGACTCCGGGGTGGTAATGCTGTCTGCTGGGATGAGAAGGAGCCGACGCGTTTCACGGCAGGCTTTGCCTTTGCCACCGGTTGGAGACGAGCCCCATTGGTTTTGTGGGCAACCTTCGCAATTATCATGTTGCTTCTCCTCAGCAGTTGGTGCAGGCCCCATGCCAGTAGCCACTGCAGCAATGGCGAAGCACTTAGGACCTACAACCTTGGTAGGGTCATAACGATCAGAGTAATACAGACGCTCGATAGGCGCTGCCAGGATGACGCATGCCAGCTTGTTACCGGTAATGGCGTCACCACGATAAGTCAGGATGCCACCTTTGGTTGATAGAAACGTTGCACTAAGGCCGGATTGCTCAGCCTTGACATTCTCTGTGGCCATAGCGGCCAATTGATCTTCAAACAGCGCAACTGCATTGTTGTTTTTTGCCATGATAGCTCCTTTGGACGAGTTACTTGCGACGAACGGAAAGTTCCCAGACACTTGATGCTTTTGTGCCAGGTATTGTCTCACCTGCCTCCCACCGCTCACGGAAGACTTGAGAGGATAAACGCTTGTGAAGAAGTTCAAACTGATTTGTTTCTGCAACATAACCATAGAAGGCATTCCAATCTTCAATGGCTGGGTGCTTGGTCTCACGCATGGTACAACTGGCCTTGTCCGACGCCGCTTGCGTAATTCCTGCAAGAGACATTTGCTCCATAATGTCGGCTTCAAGGGTGGCCAGCTTTTCGTTAGCCTTTTTGATGTCCTCATTTAAGCTTTCCTTCAAAGCTTTGGTCTCAACATACTTGTCGATAAGATCAGAAATTTTCATTCACCACTCCGTGCCACTGACAGGATAGCTGACATCTCACCTTCAGGGCCAGTCCAACCTAAAGGCTTAACCACATCGTATTGACGACCACGAGTAGAGCGAATAAACTCATCGGCCGGTTGCTTCCTCATGTTTGCCGCGTGTACCACTTGGAAAAGCGAGTCAAATGGTAAACCCATGGCATGAGCGCAACCAAGAGCAACATACACAAGATCCACAATGGCATCAGCAGCGTCAACCAAAGAGTTTTCTTCATAGGCTTTCATGTACTCAGAAATTTCTTCAAGGATGAACCGCACAAAGTAGGACGACTCTTCAGGCGTTAAGAGATGCGGGAAGGTTGACATAGGCAACCCCATCTTTTGCCTGAATGCGCCAACATCAACAAAGTTAGTCATTCGTCTTCCTCCATGGCCTCAATGCTTGCCACATTAACCCATTGCACATTGCCAAATTGATTGATCAGCATGTTCATCTCATCATTAAATTCTTCTTGTGCAGACTCAAGGTCGTCATGTTGTATATACACGACACAGTCGATTCTATAGAGACTCATGCTGCCTCCAATACTGTTAACTGCCGCTCATTGATAAGATCACTGAGCCAAATTGGCATGGGTCGCTCACCACGGTGATAAAGCATTGGCATAGTTGCGGCTTTGGATGCGTAATATAAACGATATGACAGAACGGCGTCGTCGGATTTGAATTCATCGGGCATAGCCAGTGGTGGATCGCGCCAGATAGCTGGCGCATCGTAAAGAGCTGGGGGTGGTTTAAGTAGCTCGGCCACGAGGACGTCGCGTGATTTGTGATTTTTGCCATAACGTATAAAGAATTCGCGGCCAAGGTAAGTAGCTAGAGTAACGACATAGTCGTAATGTAGCTTGGATTGGCGAGTCCAGATAGCACTAGGATGGTTGACATGCGTGGACTTATAGGATACTGCATCGCCATTGCCATGGACGTGGTGCGCAGTGGCTAGCAATTGGCAGGACTCGATGAGCATTTTGCCAACATGCTTGTCGCAATGCATGGCTGCAGCAACAGGTGCAAGGCGATGAAGAAAGAAGATATTCATATGGCTACCTTTCAATAATCAACAACGAGTGGACGAGTGGACAACAGACAAACTATACATCAGCTTACTCGATTGTAACAGGAATTTGTTCGAAAACTTTAATGGCCCAAACCTTGGCCTCGATAGGATGATACACAGCTGTCAACCTGTCACGAGCAGACTTGAACTCAGTTGACATTCTTGAATTACTTGAATAGTGGTCATCCAGAGTGACGGCCAGGTAGTCGTCAAGGGCACGGCACAGATCATCCAGTTGGGCCAGAGTCACGGTACGATTTGCAGTCATGGTAGTTCCTTTCAATAGTCAAAAAAGGCCCCGGAGGGCCTGGATTAGTCTTCGATCATTTCACGGAGAGTGGCAACAGCTTCTTCAGGAGTGGCACCGTAGGCGTGTACGTCGTCGCCACAGGCGCCTTTTTCGTAGGCAACGTAGGCCTGGTCAGGAAACAGAGTTGCGCCATCGGAGATGAAAGTCTCGTACTCACGCCACACCAGATTAGGGCCTTCCATTTTGCCGAACCTGTGGACACGCTCAGGATTAAGCACCGGATGCTTTTGCATATACGCCACGGCAGCCTCATTGGCTGAGCTATGCGCGTAGTCGTTGGATAGAGAATTGAAGCCAGCATGCTTAACCCATTGGCCATCGACCAGAACTTCTACTACCACGTCATGCGCAACTTTGAACGGGCTGGCTGAGGAGTCGATGCGGACATTGTTGGCGAGGTATTTCATGGTCATTCCTTTCAATAGTCAGTTGGTCAGGTGGGGTACTGCTTGTCCCCACATGAGCCATTATACCTATTTCGCTGGAGAAATACACATTTTTATGCGAGAGCCAGCAATTCTTCGGCGACCTTTGCCTTAACATTAACACCACCGCCAAACCAGGCATTTGCCATTCTTGCATCTGGCGTACGAGCTGTTTCCCAATCTAGCAACTGAGTCACAGCGTTGAGAGCGCCCCAGGCCGTACCTTTGGAGGATTCCAGGTCGGCGCCAATACCACCACCTTCAAAAAGAGCTAAAGCTCGAGTGGCTGCGCGGCTGGGCTTCTTATCATCACCACCCAGAATCTTGGTAAAGACAGACATTGCCTGGTTGGAACTAACCTTAATGCCGGCCAGGAACTTGGCGGTCTGCTCAAAGGCTTTGAAGGCGTCATTGAACTCGCCAAGCTGAGACTTAACTTGCGCTGCGTCAAAGACTGAGTTGTGGCGGACCTGAACAACGTTGCCAGAACGATTAGTTGCCAGTTGCAGAGTATTGTTGCATACTACGCGGACCGAGGTCAACCTTGCCTGAGTGGCCAGAGAGCCATCGCAACTGGAAGCCAGGAGGAGATATTGATTGACTTTATCTCCAGCCACAGCGAACTCACCATCCATCTTGGCCAATGCCCAGTAATGCGCGCCATTACGAAGGACACCGGCAGTTTCCAAGTGTGCAATGCTGCCAACCATGTCACGGAAAAACTCGAGGACCTCCATGGGTTGCACAACTTTATACTTATTAGAGACCAGGCCGAGAGGCATATTGGAGTCGGCGCGGTAGAGTACCTTCTTACCCTCAAAGGGGAGAATCTGGCCTTTGGACCAGCTGGAGGCGGGCACCTCAAATTGGACGCCGGCGGACTCAATCATGAAGTCCAGGCCGGATTCCTCAGCCCAAATATCCAGAGAAGCGTCAGCCGTCAGGCGCTGGCCAAGGCCATGCCAGGGAGTGTCACCAACGTAGGCCATTGCGGCTTTGCCAGATGCAGTGGTTGCAAGCATGTGAGCCATGATGTGTTCCTTTCAAAAGTCAGTTAAAAGTAAGGTGCTACATGAGAATATTACATCCGTCTTTCGCTTTTGAAATAGTAAAAATGCACAAATTTGTGAAAAAATGCACAAATAGTTGTCAATCAAGTATCATTGCCGTTGCGCGGGTATACGATTCCTTATTGCTTCTGCAATCTTTGATTCAAACTTTGTAACTCTTGGGTCTCCGACCGCGTCAAAAGTCTCTTTTTCCATTTGCTCTGCAATCTTGGCACACTCCTCACGCTCAATGAAGATGGCTTGCTTGGTGGTTTCAATAGCCACCGTCATGATCTCAGCTTTGGCCAACGTAAGAGCCTCGTCAAATTCTTTTTGCGTGAAAACTTGCACTTGGCCTGAGTTGGCCAGAAATTGCTTTTGGAAGTTAGATAGTTCAGCCATTCTCTTCTCCTTTTTTCCAAGGTATGACGTTAGGCGGTAGGTCGTTGGTAGGCTCAGGCTGCGATAGAATAAAGCGTGCGTACTCCATCATACGAAAATATAAGTCATCTAGATTATCGCCTTGCGCAGTACAAAACGAGGACATGGTTTCTGGATCATCAGCACAAGATTGAATAGCCTCATCATACGCCAATACGGCTCGTGCCAGTTCTTTATGCATTTGCTTCATAAGTCATCCTTAGCAATCTTTTGTTTGAATAGTTCACGAATCTTCTCAATAGACATACCTGTGCGGTCGTAGATATAGAGAATCATCTTAGGCGTTAAGCCACGTTTGCCTGTGCATATACGACTAATGGTAGGGGCTGACGCAGCCAGGTACTTAGCCAATGCATAATCGCTAGGTAAATTGTACTTACTTTTGAGATGCTCAAACAAAGCATTGGACTCGTAGGTTTTGCTTCGCGTGGTTGTCATTCTTCATCCTGTTCTTTTTCTACGATGGTGTAACCAAGATCTTCAGCAATACTTCTAAGCAGAGTATTGTCAATAATAAAATGCGCCAATGGTGTTAAGGGTATGCCGTTGCTTAAATACACTTTAGCCAAAATGGTATTCTTATCTTCAAGTCGATGCATAAAATCAATTGCTTCATTGGCATGAATAGTGCCATTAAAGATTGCGATTTCTTTCATATGCCATTTTTCCTTTTAATGAAAAACCTGATGTGCTTGAGCGTTTTACGCAATTGCCGCATAACCAACGCTGCGTTGACTTGGTTTGTTTGTATGCGCCACCCTCCATGCTTTGATGTATACGACAACTTGAACAATACTTACGCCCGTAAATGTCGCTTTTAATTTTATGTTGTGTACTCATAACTACCCCATGTATATGGCATGATCAGTTTTAACAGGCCATAAGCCTTCGTATTGTGGGATATCAAGTGCGCATTTACGTGTGATCTTTAGGTCTTGCAAATACCCATCAAATACACCGCTTTGTAAGCGTACCTTGTCTGTAGTGTCTGCAATACTTAATGGGAATGACTTGACATTCTTTACTTCTTTGCCATTGATCATACGCTTTACATTGCCATCATTGTCTTTGGTCATAGCGACATGTACCCATGTATTTACAGTGGTTGGATAGACCCATGTTTCAATAGTGAATGCATTATTGCCTAAGAATTCAGAGCCTACCGTTACCACATCTTGGCCTAGTGTGATGATGCTAGGCTCAGGGGGTACCCAGATTTTCATAATATTCTCAGCTTTAACAATGGCAGGTGCTGCTGCCAAGCCAAGCATTGCGCCTAAGAACCCTCGTCTGTTCATGTGTTTTTCTCCTTTAGCTTTGCTTCGATGGCGCGGGCAAATCCCCACTTCCCAATTACCGGATACGAAAAATATTCTTGACGTATTTCCTCGTCCGTCAGCCCTTGCCATTCTTTGTGTTGGGTCGCCATAGCATTGACTGCCTTATCTACACTGCGACGCATTTGCTTCTGCATACCATCAATAAAACCACGCTCATAATCCGCATTATTTTCAGTTGGGTTGTACTCAGCACTCATTTCATCCTGAAATTCTTTGAACCAACCTGCTGCGTAAAGTGGTATTTCGTAAGTTTGTCCGTGGTCTACAAAATCCCTCATGTGTTTTTGAAAATGCACTTTGTTTGTGCTTTTATCTTGATACATCCATACCACCAGCTCTTGTTTTGGCAACGGATTTACAAGCCCGCTAGTCATATTGTCAATCTGCGTTAATACACCAAGAGTGTCATCAAGCGGTTTCCATTCCGGCGAGTCTTGTCTGTAGTGTTTTTGATAGATGGCTTCCGCAAGACGTTTTGCATAGCCATAAGCATCCTTACCCCAATCTCGATTAAATTGAGTTTTGATGCTCTCGGCTTCTTCTCGACTATCACATTGAATGCAAACATCCCATTTTTGCCGCCACTTAATCCCGCCAATAGACACTTTTTCTTCTGCGGCTTGCTCGTATTGTTTTATCGTAATGTTCATGTTTTATTTTCCTTGTTTACAGTTTCATCCAACCACGCTTGCACTTCGCTACCACTCCACATCTTGCGCAACATCGTTGGAAATTTCACTCGTTCTCGCTGTAGCCGGGTATCATGCGATGCCTGATCCATCATCACTGTTCTCGCTAATGCTTCGCAGGTTTGACATGGTGTTGGGTCTTTGTAAAGTGGCGTTACGTTCCGCACCATCTCGTCCATGTATGGCTTTGATTGTGAAAAGACGTTGAAAGCCCACTGCCTTCCGCGCAGATCGTTTTCGCGGTACTTAGCTTGGTCAAACCGCCACGCCACCGGCTCCGGCTCAGGTGCGCTTAGTCTGGCGCGGAGTAGTTCGATTACTGTAACGTGTTCCATGACTACAGAATGTTTTACGTTATCCGCCACAGCAAAATGGGTGCTTTCCATAATATCCAGCACCTGCTGCGCTTCCTCGCGTGTCAAAGTGATCATGCAGTCCTCCCTTCCAGCCAGCTTTCCAGATGGTCTAACTGTTGCTGCACGGTCCGCTCGTCACGCACTTTCCATATCTTCTGGTGCCAGAACGAGAAGTCATCCCATACTTTTGGATCGCAAAGAAGCACTTTGTAATCCTCGCCATAAACAGCCTTGGTCAGAATCCGAATACCATCAGACAGATCGACGCAGATGTTTTCGTCATGGAATCCGGGCAGTTCTTTGTGTTCGCAGAAGCATTTTTTGTTGAATAGGTTCATGACTCTGCCTCTATTAAACTCAGCAATTCATCCACACTATCCTTGTGACACCGACCCGTATCACCTTGCACTGGATATACTTCCCAATATGGCTGCAACCCATCACCACTATCTGTAAGGTACAGCCCCAATGCGCTCCTAGTGTCGAGGTACACAGACTTAATTCGTCCAGAAGGTAGTTTCACTCTGAACCGCACTGAGGCATTGCCGAACGGTGGAATGACCTGCACCTCCCAGTGTGCAGGGAACTTAATCCATGGAATGATATCCATCTCTTCCCGCCAACCTTGTTCCGCTTCGACCTTATGCCGCTCCAT
>JACCDP010562460.1_pt1 | contig 32570 bp, 29 predicted proteins | sample 7445841 | NCBI WGS metagenome assembly JACCDP01 (sample SAMN15323441, study PRJNA562643) | freshwater metagenome | isolation source: river surface water | place: USA:Blue River Watershed | collected 2017-08-17 | reverse complement strand
GTTTTACCTACGGCCTGAGAATTTCTAACGACCATGTCATCATACTGCATACCGAACTTGGATACTTTACCAAGGCTTCTCAGTATGTTACCTAAAGCTGACTCGTTAGGTCTTAAAAAATCTAAAAATCCTGCCATTTCTTATTTTTATAGTGTTACTTCTGGTGCTTCGCCCTCTTTTTCTTCTCCGCCTTCTTCTCCGCCTTCCTTCTCCGCCTTTTCCTTCTCCTTAGCTTTTCTCTCCATGGCTTCCCTATTTGCTATTATATCCTGTCTAGACATACCAAGGAAAGTCTCAATAAGGAAAGCGGTAGAGAAATATGGCTTCTCCTCGTCTCCCAGTAATCCTGCCATGGCAGTAACAGACTCTTTTCTTTTATTGATTACGTCCATTTCCTGATTGATCTTAAATGGATTGTCCGAAAAATAATCTAGTCCCAATTGGCTCTTAAATAAGAAGTCCTTCTCCAAGTTAGGATATTTTTTAGCCATCTGAATCCAAAGTGGCTTTGTCAATATCTCCTGGAAGATCGATCTAAGTCTTTCAACAAACTTAGCAAATCTTATTTCTTCCTTATCTAACCCTTCCGCTCCGTTTGAATATGGAGAGGTGTTTCCCCCGTCTGGTGTATGAAATCTTGAAGGCGGAACTTTAGATTCTTGCACGAACTTATCAAAGAAGTAAGACAAAGGTGCAGGATCGTTCAGATTAGGTCCCTCGGTGGTAACAGGTTCTATAGTTGGTGTACCATTAACACCAGATGGCATAAGGTAGTTTTTATAAAACTGTATCTTGGGTTTACCGTCAATTAATAATTCCCCGCTCTCGTCATTAAGCTGAACGTCTTCCTTATAGATACTCATAAGTTCTCCCAAGGTTTGCATACCTTTTTGGGGTGATTTAGTACCAATCGGAACAGTCATCTTTAATCTAAAAGATGAATTCATAACAGACCAAATAATTCTAGTATATTCGATAATTCTCAGAATATTGTAGGGTCTAATCAGTCTCTCAATATAACTTACTCTAGAGATTGCATTTCCTTTAGCATAAGAAATGTAAATGATCTGCGGATCATAAAGAATTCTTCTTCTTTTCGGATCTTGAGGAAATTGTGTCCAGGTATTAACAAAAGTTCCGTCTATCTGTTTTTCTACACTAGGAATTATCGTAACCGGATCTAATTCTTTAAATCCTATAATATATTTTCCCTCATTATCGTAGATTATCTCAAAACATAAAAATCCATCGACTAAAAATTGTCTAAAGTATTGCCATCCAGTAATATCATCGGTAAATCCCCAGATGTCATAAAGCTTTTTATAATTCTCGTAAAGATCCTCTTTTAGTTTTTCGTTTATGTCCGAAAGATCTATGAAATCTGGATAAGCAAAGAAGTTAGCGGGGTCATAAGAAATTGCTTCGTCGCATATCGTATCTAGAACCCATTCTATCTCTGGATTGAGCGAGAATTTTCTTAGGTAATCTCTTTTTCCTTTGTAGTCTTTATCAAAATACGAAATGAACTGCTTTGTTGTGATATCCTGCTTTGCTAGTGTCCAAAGCATGCTTTCATCCTCAACGTTAGCTTTGTTCTTATTTAAAAAAGCAGCCTCAGTAACACCAACGGCTTGTGAATTTCTGATGACCATGTCATCATACTTCATACCAAAAGTACTCAGTTTCCTCACTGATTCCCTGATCCTCTGTATAACAGGGGATTGCGATGGATCATTATTATCTACAAAACCGGCCATTTAGTATGTTTTAGTTATTCTACTATCAAAACTTAAATTAATTTCGATTGGTATTCCTTATATATCCCCTGCAAATCTAAGCCCTCTATGTCTCCTCTTCTAAGATATGGTAATTTATACCAGTCTTCCAAGTCCAAAACGTGTATTTCTCTGATGAATCTTGTCTTGAATCCAAACATAGAAAACTCGTATCCAGTATTAGCAAGCATATTTTTAAGATTGATGTTGCTTAAAGGTAACGGGGATATAGCTCCTCCTTTTGTATAGTAATTCTGATTTTTTTCTATCATAGAGGAAAAGTTATCGTAAATCTTTCCGAGTATTTTGATTCGATACTCAGGAGGGGTTACGACGAGATCTATACCTCTTAATATCACACCGTTTTCTGGAGTAGGATATGAATCCGTACATAATACTATAGGATTTCTATCTATGAACTTTCTCTTATCTGACAACTCGCTGTCAGTGGGGTAAGGAAAGGCATATATCTCTCCAGGTATAAAAGGCGGGGAAAAACTCTTCTCTGAGCTTCCACCAGAGAAATATTTCTCCGAAAATACCTCATCGGTATTATTTACCAGCTCTGCAATACTGTTGAATTCTTTCTTGTATTGTAATACAGATTCTGAATATTTCATTTACTTTTAAATAGGAATTTTTCATCGACCACACCGAATCTAAATCCTCTTTTTTCAGCCCATTCTTTAGCTGCTTTGAATTTTGCTTGGTTCGTTATCCAAACCTGCATGTTGTGATTATACGATTTTAGCTTAGCAAGGGTCATAGTACCCTCATAAATGGGTTTTTGAGTCTGCCTCTCTGGCTTGATCTCTATTATCCACTGTTGTTCTTCGCCAGACTCTTTTAGGACTTTTATATAAAAATCTACATTGTAATCATGTTCCTTTTTGTCCAGCGGATTGATATACTTGATAGCGATAGGTTCAGAACTCCATTTCATTATGGATTCGTTAGTATCGCAATAAACACAGAATCGATATTCCCAAGAAGATCTATATATTATATTGTGGATGTCCCCAATATACTTATCTGGGTTAGAGGGTTCAAATTTTCCGGATTTGTAATCCCCATTAGGTTTTACTTTCTTTATATCCGTCATGATAACTATTATACGTTATAAGAATTATCGTCACCCGTTATGTAACTGAAAGGTATCGTTTTTGGACTTTTAGGCGGATGTAATTTCTTCCACCCCTTTGCGAACCCGTTTTTGGCTATCTGAGTAAAGTAAGCGAATGGGTTATTAGATTTCTCCGGGTTGAATCTATCCCAATATTTACAGAGATCTTCCATAGCAAAAGCCATGCAATCCTCTTTGTCTTCGGGGTCTTTATAAGCCATTTTTTTGGATATACCCTGAATCATTAGAGTAAACATTCTTATAGTCTCGGGGGTAAGTTTACCCGCTTTTTTAGATTCTATAACAGCGACGATAAGATCACTATTTCTAACATAGTCTTTTGCCATTAATTCTTTATTATTTTGAAGGTTGGTCATTTCTTTCTAGTCGAAAAAAATAGAAATATTTCAAAAAAAAGAGAACGTAGTTAACCTACGTTCTCCGTTATTTTTTTATATTATTTAGAGTCTTCCTTAGAATCCGATTCTTCCTCTTGTTCCTCTTGTTCCTTGCCTGTTGGGGCTTTACTTAATTTACCCTCAGACGAATCGATAAATTCTTTTCCTGGAGTCTTCTGACTATCAAATTTCGGAGCGAAATAGAAGTTACGACTTAGTTTTTTTTTAAATCGTCAGATTCGTCTAGGTTGTAACCCATCTCATCATTTACTTCGAAATCTATGTCTCCTTCTGCTCCTGGTGCGTCAGCTAAATTCATGAATTTTTCCAAAGAACTTACGTGTCTAGTCTCTCTAGGAGATTTTCCTTTTGTAGGTGCTTCAACTAAATTATTAGCGGTAGTTCCTTTGGTTTCTTTAGCAGATTTTCCTGATTCTGGTGCGTCAGCTAAATTAGAATCTGCTCCTTCTCTAAGATTGTATCCAATCTCTTTGTTCTTACCGTCTGCATCTTTACCCTCAAATTCAGTTTTATCTTTAGTTTCAGGTCCTTCAGCTAAATCATCTTCGCCTTCTACTTTACCTTTCTCTTTCTTGTTGTTTCCTGGTGCTTTAGCCATAGCATCTGCTTTAGCCTTGGCTTCATTAACTGTAAGGTTGTAACCGTGCATATGATCAAGTTCCATCTCGATTTCGTCTCCCTCTCCCTTAGGTGCTTTAGTGAATCCGTGTCCGTCAGAGAAAGTTTTTAATAAAGCTTTTTGCTCCTCTAAGCTTAAACCAGATTTTTCAAGGGTTCTAGAGATTTCTGATTCTTTAACTTCTCCGCCTTCTTCCTCTTCCCCTTTATCATCAGCATTCTTTTCTGCTGCTTGACTTAAAGCTTCCTCCAGATCAGAGATTTCATTAACTAAGAAATCCGAAGTTTTACCAGTGTCTAAAAGAACTGTATATCTTCCTGATGAAGCATCTACTGAAATGATCTTTCCAGTTTCTCCCGATTCTTTAACTTTAATATAGTCACCAATGTTGAATTTCTCATCTTCAGACAATGTTTCATATTCTGGTGAATCCTCAATCTTACTTAATTCAATGTTGATCTGATTCCATTTTTCTCTTAATACTGAAAGTTCGTTATTAAGTAAAGCGTGAGCAGATTTCATTTCCTTTGAAGAAGCATATAAAGGATTATTTTCCATTAATCCCTCAACCTTATTGATCTGATCTTCTATTCTAGAAATGTTCTCTAATACTTTAGTTCTGTCATTAATCATGATAGACTTAAGTTTTTGTTCACCCTCTAAGAATTCGGTTAAACCTTCAGAGATATCGTATCTCAAATAATCTTTAACCATTTTAACTGCTTGAGATCCGTTTACTTTATAAACTGAGTTCTCTCTCATTCCCTCGTTGATTCTTTGAAGGTAGATTTCATTGTTCCATTTAATAAGGTTAACTGAAACACCTTCGTAGATATTAGAAGTTATGTTTTTAGCAAAGTCTAACTCAACGATGTTAGAGAAGTTTACATAAAGATTAATGATATCACCAACTACTTGAGATTCATTAACTGCAAAGTGTGAAGCAGATTCTAGACCTAATACTTTAGCCAATTCTCCTACGCTTCTGAAGTTTAGCTTAGATTTACCTAGGTAAACTGAAACCCCTTCGTTTTCTTCTACTAAGCTAACATATTTCTTACCTAATTGAATTAGCATTCCGTTTTCGTTAATCTTAACATAAGGTCTGAAAGCAGAATTAACCAAACCGATGTAATCTGAAGGTACAGCTGAAACTTCTTTTGTGCTTAATTTTCTTAATGATTCTCCTTGAGCCTCAAATAAGCTATTTCCGATAGCAAAGATAGTTTTATCACCCTCGATTAAAATAGGAGAGTAAATTCTTCCTACTTTTGATTCACCTTGAGCGTTAACAGGAATTTCTAATTTTCTAGAATCTGTTGCCTCGTTAACATTTAAGTAATTGATTAGATTTCTAACAACTGGATTAAAAGACCATTTTGAAATTTCTTTAGAAAGTAAACCCGAAGATTTGCTTTCAGAGATTAGCCAGTTGCTTAATGATTCACTAAGCTCAGAATAGAAACTGTTGTTTCCACTTTGTTTGATAGATTCTAAAACTTTAGAAACTTCAATTTCTCTCGAGAATTTATTAATCTTCTCTTTAAGATTTTCGATTATAGGTAAAACTGTAACGTCCCATTTGAAAGATTCCAATTCAGCAACGAAGTTGTGGATAACTGAAAATTCAGGTATGCTCTTATTCGTTATGATATTCGAGTATTGCTCGCAAACGATTTTAACCTTCGGATACTCATAGATAGAAAGTCCTTTGATTTTTCCAATTGATTCAAGAACCCCTAAGTTTTTAAGTCCCTGAGCTTCAACGAAAGATCTAGTGCTATCATCATTCGTTTCTAAGTTATTTAGACTCTCTAAAAGAGATTTGCTATTTTCTTCTTTCTTTTCGTTTCCGATATAAGAACCAGAGTTATTCAAAGAGGCGTTTCCTCTTAAACCTCCCCAAGATTCCATCAAAGCTGAAGCTTTCTTTTTAGATGCCTCCATTTGCTCATTTTTTATAGAATCCCAGTGGCTTTTCATTTCTGGTGTAGCCTCTGCTGAAGCTTGCTCATTAAGAGCTGCAAGAACCTGTGATTCAGTCATCTCAGAGGATCCGCTAAGATAACTCTCGCAAATTTGTCTAACCTCTGGTGATTTTGTTAGTTCTTTTAGTTTTTTAACTTGGTTTATAAAATCCATGGTCTTTTGTTTTTTTAATCTTTTTATATATCCATGCTATGGACAAAAACTTTTTACTATATATTTAATCTATGTCCCTATTTTATCACTTGCAGACTAAGATTTCTAATTTAACGTCTATATCGGAGTGGGTGTTACAGAAAACTATTCCTCCCAGATTTGAATATACCCCAGGTTTAGATAGTAGCCATCCCTCATAAATTGAATCGCTGGCTGATATACTTTTCCCTGAAAGTACCATAAGTTCACCCATATAATAGGTATCATTCAGATATGTCCACTGGATATATTTTCTAGATTCAACTGTGCTTGAGGGGTAAACCGCCTTAACTGCTATAAATGAAACGTAGCCTAAGTTGTCACCTATATCAGTTTGACTTAATAAATAGCACTTGCCTGCCTTTAGCATTACCCTGCTCTTACTAAAAGAAACGGATTCCTCTAGGAGGTCGTCCATCTCGAGGTATATCGGGAGTTTATTGGTATTACCCTCATCAAGAACTAGATTCCCCCTATAGAATATAAATCCTGTTCCTTCGTCATATGGACATGTTATTGGTCTAGTTGCCATTTTATTAATTAGCTGTTATTATAGTCAATTTTACTACCCTGTTAGTTGGATTAGTAAAGGAAATACCCCCGGATCCCACATCAGCTGGTCCCGTGTGTCCGTATGTTGAAAATGGATCCATGTCCCATCCCTTCCAGTTGGTACCTGCCTTAACTGCACCGGTTAGGATCATTAGCTTGCCCATAGTATTTCTTCCCCCGTTTTTATAGTCCCAAAAAAGTAACCTCTCATCAGAATCCGCTTCGGGTAGATAATAAGCTCTAGCAACTATCATCGATGCTTCTCCCGATGTTCCCTCTAAACCTCCGGTGTCTATATTAACACTGTTTTGAGGTCCTATTTCAAAGGTTTGTTTTTGGAAATCAGAAAAACTTTGTAGGGGGTGAAAAAAGTCAGCAACATTAAGATAATCAAGGGTATTGGCTTTCTGTGTTACTACAAAAGACTCCTTTATAAATTTAAGCTCTGGTTTCTCGTTGAATTCTTTAAACGTAGCATCTATTCTAGGCAGATTTGCTCTAGTTATTGCTATATTAGTATAGACGGTGTCAAATCCTCCAGTTGTACCTGACATCGGATTAAGTGCATATCCCGCAGATCCTGCTGAAAGAGAGTCGGATCCACTGGAAAGTGCCGATCCTCCGTCAAAATTATATGTTGTTGTATTTTGGTCTGACACTCCTTATTAGTTTATTTTCATTGGGTCAACATGAACAGATGTTTCATATCTTCCCGTATTTATAGACTCTATAACTTCCGGTCTAGATAAGGACTCCGATCCCAAGCTCGAATCTATAATAGGATCAAGCGGTATTTGTTCCTCAGTTTCTGTGATCTCTCCTGTAGCCGGATTATCTTTCACTTCAATGGGAGCCAAATCCTCTTCAGAGGGCTTAATATAATCTACCAGTGATTTTATAAATCCTAATGCAACAATCGGAAGAATTGCTCCACTGACTATAGAAAGTATTCTTTTTTGGTAAATTAAATCCTCTTCAGTAAGACCGAATAACTCTATCCACCCCTGGAAATCCCTCAGATGTGTGTATGCGTAATAGGTGTTACCCATAGCCTGCATGAGTGTCAATATTATAAAAAGACCCCAAACTATACCCTTGTTCATCTTATCTAAAGTTATAAGAGAAGCAAGAGAAGCTGCGGCACCAACCTCAAACGCAACAGCTAAACTTATAGCTAACCAATCCGGATTGGAGAGCTTAAAGAAATCTATTACGTGTATGGTAGAAATTACCGAAACAAGCAAATACAGAGTAACGAACGTACCTATTATAAAATAACTCGTCGTTTTCTTTTTCATTATTTAGAATTTTCTAATTTTTTAATCTCCACATCGATCTGTGACTGACGATTAACGTCCATGATTTTTCTGTCAGTGGATTGAATCATTCTTTTTTCTGCTTTTAATCCTTCAATCTCAACAATCCTTTGAACCTCTTTTTTTGTGCAAATAGAATCGATATAAGCGCTTTGTATTTTAGACTGCTTTTCCATCCTGTCTATATCACGATTAACACCACATTGTCTTAATAGAATCATAAGGACTAGAACTAGAGTTATAGCCCAAGAATGTTCTTTGATTTTTTCTAATATTTTCATATAGCTGTTTTTTTAGTTTCTTTATATATCCATAACCAAACTCAACAAAAAAACCGGATCCCTTTTAAGAAATCCGGTTTTATTTATGGTAGGTTGTATTTTTATCCTAGAGAAACACCCTGCATAGCAGCTGCTAACTGTTTTTCGAGATCTTTGATCTCGGCAACATCTTTTTTAGCATCGCCTAGTGCTTGATCGAAAGGCTTATATAAGCTGATAAAGGTCTCTGCGTTAGCTAATCCTTTACCTTTACCTTTAGAGATAAAGTAGTGACTTGCTTCGAGAGGTAAAGCTGGCATGTAAACTACGCCACTTTTAACACCATCTTTTTTGATTTTCTGGATCTGTTTATTAACCTCTTTAACACCTAAAGCTTCTGTACCATTCCATTCAGCATCATTAACCATAAAGTTTTCATAGCTTTTCAAAAGCTCTTCGCTAAGAGAAACAGCATAAACCTTAGTTTGTATCTCCTCTTTCTTAGCTTTGATCTGGATTTCTAAAGAATCCACAAGATCTTTGTCTATAGAAAGACCTGACTCTTGGTTCAAAGTATCAAAGTCGATAGCTGATGATGCTCCAGGACCTTGTAGATCTAGTGAAATTTTTTCGGAATTTTTCTTTGCCATATTGTTTTTATATTTATTGTTTTTAGTTACGTGTTCTTAAAATGTTTCTAATCTATAGAAAAAATATCAAAATCAACCCTATTATCATTCAGATATGCTCTTAGTGGTTCTCTTAAATCTTTTGTTCTATACAACTTAGCGGGTCCCTCCGGACCTAGGTGACACAAAAATCCATCGTGGGTTTGTATATTAGCTTCCTCTTCTAGAATTAATCTGTATAGAGAAATCTGTATAGAATACTCATTGTGGCTATTCTCATAAAGATGGGAGAATGGTCTGAGCAATTTTTTATATCTTCCCTTCGGGTGATCGTCATGTTTAAAATCCCCGTTAGTCTTCCAGTCACCTATTATAAGAAATGGCATATCTAGGTCATCCGCCCAAAAAAGGAATGGCTGGTCTATAGTTCCGGCTAATCTCCATTTTCTTGAAAATATTTTCAACTCTGATTTAAGAGGAAGCAATACACTCAGTCTTTTATCATAGATCTCCATGAACTTATCAACTCTTTCTCTTAGAACTTCGTCTTCAGGAACTTCTGGGGCATTTCCGCTCCAAAAATCTTCTATCCATTTATGTACCCTAGTACCTAGACTATTAGCTACATCGGCCTTTCCCTGCCATTCATTCAGAACAACAGAAACGTCCACTCCCCTTTCTTCAGCCTTTCTCTTAGACCAATATTCACGATCGAATGGAACTTTGAAGGTCTTAAGGAAAGTTGTTACTGAATCAAACTTAGATGAACTGTATCTGTATACGTGAGAGGGCTCATCGAATGTGAAATTCCGATCATTAAATACTTCTAGCTTCTTCTCTATCTCTTTCTTAGCACTTATTAATCTGGGATCCATCAAAACAAATTAATTAGGTAACTTCTATTGGCTATAGCAAATATGATCAATGCAATCTCTAAAATAAATCTAAATATCCATATCCAGCTTAATTCTCTGAAGACGTACTGATAGACTACCAGATATGCCTCATCGTTAGTACCCTTTACTGGTTCTAACCCAAGTGTTATTATCTCTTCCAAATTAAGAGACTTCAAATACTCGTTGGTTGATTTCAGCTCATTCATCACAAATGAAGGTCTGGATTCTTTAGGAAGATCCGCAGAAAAGATAACCTCGGGAGGGAGATTTATGACGGTATAGATCCTGCCAAACCAATCAGCCCTTAGATTTTTTCTAGCCCATAATGGGGAGTTCTTAGATTCATTCTCAACTATTTTAAGGTAATCTCGATATATTTTAATATCCTTCCAAACCTTGAAAAATTTTAATATAGCTAACCACATATTATTTCTTTATTTTTTATATCTAGATTTCCAGTTAATGTTTCCCGTCCATCTTTTTTCTAATTCTTCCTCTAGCCCTTCTAATTCTTGTTGCGATGGACCTTTTCTTAATCCCATATTTTTCTGCAATATCCTTATACTTCATACCATTGATTTCCCTATCGATCATGATATCCCTGTATGTTTCTGGTAAAGATCTAATCTCATCCAGCACTGATTCATATACAGAGTCAATGGTATTTTCTTCACTAAAAAATCCGTAAGCCGGATCATCCTCAATAGTGTAAAATCCACCCAGATCACCAATAGTATTTTTGGAAGAAAGATACTCCAAATCAAGGTCTTCGTGGTTGATCAGTCTTTTCCTAGACTTCATTAAAAGGAGGGATTCGTTTCTGGCTATGTTATAACACCAGGTAGAAAAGTTACCTCTCTCCATGTCATACTGATCTATCTTAAGCCATATTTTTGACATGGTATTAAGAAATGCGTCTTCAGCTAATTCAGTATCCTTAAGAATAAGAAAGCAGTGATTAGATACTCCGGGTTTTAATCTGTTGAATAAATCACCAAATGATTTGTCGGTTTTCGTTAAAATAAAGTCTTCGGCTAGTTTTTGGATGTTGGTCTCTTTTTGCATTTGTTAAATTTGGTCAAATTGGTTAATTCTATATAATTCTATCCCAGCCTCTATCAAAAAAGGTAAGGATTCGGGTTTTCTATAAACACCGGAGAAAACTACTCTTTTTATCCCGGATTGTATGATCAACTTGGAGCATTCAAAACAGGGAGATAATGTAACATATAAAGTGGAGCCATCTGAGCTCTGCGTACTTTTTGCTAGTTTGGTTATCGCATTTGCTTCCGCATGGAGAACATACGGAAGTGTCACCATATTTTCATCCTCGCAGATATTGGGAAATCCGGTAGGAGAACCATTATAACCATCGGAGATTATCGATTTACCTTTTACCATTAGGCATCCAACCTGCATTCTTTTACAATGCGAGTTTTTTCCCCAAGTTTTAGCCATCTGTAAGTAGATAAAGTCGTTTTTCATTGCCTTTGCATTTTCCCAATACAAAGGACTTTCCTTCATGATATCGGAGTGATCCCAGGATATGTCAAAAGCGCTTCCAGTTTTTTTGACGCTCCAGTTATTGATGTTTAAAAAATCAGGATTTAAAAAATCAAAATCAGAGGAAACAATTTCCCGGCCCGAATAATTCAATAGGGTAGATAACTCCATTAGTTTATAATTTCTACAAACATAAGAAATAGAATCGAGGAAAAAAAATATTTTCTGGTAATTTTTTAGATCCTTCTAGAATCTGGTCTAAATGGAGACTCCATTGGGGAAACGGTCAAGGGACCTTCTAGTATAGCAGCTATTCTCGTGAGAGCATTCTTTATATCCTGAACATCCTTAGAAGTTCCGAGTTCAGAAGTGCTTTCTCCCTTCGATTCGGATTTTTTGGAAGATTCAGATTTAGGGGTTTCCTTGGGTGTAGATTCGGCGCCGGAAGACTTCATAGAAGATTTACTCTCCGGTGCTTCCTTACTTTCAGCCTTTGATTCCTTTTTAGTAGTTGGGGAAAGCTTTTTAACATCGCTAACCAATGAAGGTGTTTTAGGAGTTCCCTTAGAAAGCTCCGTTTTATTCTCAGCAGATTTAGGTTCACTCTCTTTCCCTTTATTGTCTATTGACTTTTTAAGAGCTCCGAGCCCTTTCTTAGCCAGAGGACTAGCAATACCAAGCTTATCAGTAGCCGCACCAGCTGCTGAAAATAATGCTCCCTCTGCACTCTTTCCCACTTTGGAAAGCAAAGATGGCTTTTTATTTTCCTGCTTAGAATTATCATTATTCACCTCCTCCGTTTTATTACCAAAAATAGGTTCTTTGGCTGCTAAGCTTTCTAAGCTTTCAACCTTCTCTGGCTGTTTTTCCTTCTTCGATTTTGAGAATAGTCCCTTCTTTTCTTTCTTTACTTCGGTAGGATTTACAACTTCCTCTGATTTTTTAAGATCCTCCGCTTGCTGTTTAACTTCAGAAGCAGATTCCTCTGGTTTTTTTTCCTCGCCTTTTGTTAGCGATTGGGTTGCTAGAAGTTTAGCTTTAGATATTGTCAGTATGTTATAGTAATCATTATCCTTAGTTACGTTCTTTAATATCTCGTCCCACAGTTTATCCCTTTTTTGTAAGTCTTCTCCGCTTAATTTATTTTTATTAGCAAGAGTTGCAGACTCAGCATCTATCTTAGAAACTTCTTCATCGATTCCATCTCTACCCGCTTCCATTAGAGAATCAATAGTTTCCATCATGGAATCCATAGATTTTCTAGTCTCATCGTCCTTAGCATCATCGCCCAGCTTTGAGTATTTGTCTGACAGTCTTCTCAGATTCATAATCATTCCATCGGAATCTATTAATCCAGGATTACCGGAATTACCGAAAAAATCTAAACTATCATTCTTGCTGTTTTTCAAAATGGAACTGAACTCTGGAACTTTTTTTAGCCCCTCCATTAAGTCCTTAACATTAATTGGTATAACACCTGCACCTTTAGGAAGCTTAACCACCTCCGGTCCGTTCTCACCTACTAGATATTTACCCTCCTTCTGTGCAACCCCACCCTCTTGGAATGCTTTAATTATTCCTTTGAGTCCCCCTGCAATATTAGTGAAATCCTTGTTTGATCCGTCTCCACCAGAGCCCTTTGCCATACCGGCTATCTTACTCATTAGTGGTCCGCCCTCTCCTAGAAGCTTACTTATAACTTTGGTTAGATCCTTTATTGCACCATCATTCTTCCCGCCTTCTTTAGAATTAGCCGTAGCACCCTTATTAGGGGCCGTAGCTGATTCTTTTTCTTTTTTATCAGATTTCTCTGTTGCAGAAAAAAGAGACTCCGTAGCGGATGTATTTTTCTTAATAGACTCGGATAGTGAATTGATATTCCTACCCAAATCCGCTATTTGTGAAAATAATTTCTGATTAGGATCTGCCATTTAGTTTGGATATTATGTCTATATATTTCAATAAGATTACTTACTGAAACTAAACACCTCTTTAATTCCTCCCTCTGCTTTAGCCTGAGCATTATCCTGTTCTATGACCTCGTTAAGTTTATCGATCCAGATTTGATATTCATAGAAGGGTATACTTTCTATCCACTCCGGATCTAGACCGTGTTCCTTCCACAATCTAAACTTAATATCAAAGAAGTTCTCTAAAGATATCTGAAATAAGGAAAAGAGATCTGATCCCGTTGGGAAAGGTGATCTTCGCGGTGACCTCCTCATCACCGCAAACTGGGCATTTTTGTTTAGCGTCTAGCATTGTTCCCATTTTGATTCTTTCTGAAAGTTCAAAATATAAGCTAAATTCTTCTTTGGTCCAGTAATCACTTTCCCTCATTTTCATGAGGATTTTTTCGTAACTTAGATCCCTCCAGTCATTAAAGAGAAATGGTGCTATGGCTAAAAAACCCTCGTCGATTTCAACTTTCTTTCTGGAGCATTCGGTCACAAAAGAAGTTATTTCCTGGGTTACTCCAATGCTAGGTATAAAAAGCTCTATAATCTTGTCTATCTTCTTTATATTGAAAACGAAGCTTCTTGTCTCTGAATTATAATATTTAGCTACCTGCTGGTCTAGTTCATACGAGCTTAATGCACCAGTTCTTAATTCTATGCCATCATTAAAGGGGCAGTCCATTGTCTGTTTACAAGTCTTTTGTGGTTTCAGTATTATAGAATTTTCACCCTTAACAAAGGTAAGATCCCGAATAGCCATAATTATAAAGAATCTGTCTTCTTGTTTAAGATCCTTATAAGAAACCACGCCTTCACCAGGAAACTCCATTCTAGAGCATCTATCAATTATGTGAGTTAGTTTTTCTTCAATGTCCAATTTATCATCTTCGTCAATGGTAGAGAAGTGTCTTATCTCTCTAACCTCCGCTGCTCGTATGGCTATTTTTGTGCCCCCAGGATAAAAGTCTCCCTTGGAAGGTAAGATGTCAACCGGAATATTTTTCCATCCCATTTCAAAAGAAAGAGGTCTGCTGGAAGCCTGGGATTTACCCAGGGAAGGTAGTGGTTTCTCCTGTTCTACCGCCGCTTTTACCTCAGCTACTATTGGCTGCTCTAATTTTGGTTCCGCAGGAGAAGTTGGGATTTCTCGCTCTATGTGTGTTATCGGTTCCCTAACAGGATCATCGTATACCAATCCACCCTCTATTTCTTTTCTTCTAAGTATTTCTTCTGGTGAAATATTATTGTCCATGTATTTAATTTGTTTTCTTATTATATAACAGAAAACAAAAAAGGAGACAAATTCACTGTCTCCTTTCGATTATTATTAAGGTTAATATTAAATAAATAGATCTTCCCAGTAATCGCAGATCCAAGAAGCTGATACCGTATAGATAGCAGGATTCTCGTAATCTAACTGCATATCGTTAATAGCTGTACTTAAAAAGCAAGACGGGATTCTGATTCTTCTGAAAACGTCTCCCCTTTTGTTGAAAACCGAAATAACCATAGATCCAACATAATCACTCTTAATACCCATTGCACCTGTCAAAGGATTGTAGATTAGGTCACTCCATTGTCTAAGTATCTTATAAACACTCATGGAATTAGCATCATTTAGGTTGACTTCAAATTCCATCGTTAAAGTCATATCGGTTGTTGTAGGCTCGCCTGCAGCGTATCTTCTTTGAGCAAATTTGTACATTTGTTCAACGTTTCCGTTTGCTAAGATATCTACAGTTAATCCCGAAATGGACTTAACCTGCTGCGTTAAAATAGGCTCTCCTTTGAAAGTCGTGCTAGCATCTACTATGCCCGAAGGTGGGTTAATCAAAACCTCAAATTGGTTAAGATAAACCGGTTCGTAGTTGTTTATCGCGGCTTTAGAGTTTGTAAAATGTGGTAAACCTGCCATTTATTTTTTTGTGTTTTTTTATAAGAATAAATCCTCCCAGTAATCAACTGCCCATGTCATATCATCAATCTTGAATATATCAGTTGATGTGTAGTTAAGATTCATTTCATTTATGGCTTTAGTTGGATAACAATCTCTACATGTTATTCTTCTGAAAACATCACCTTGCTTATTGAAAATTGAAACCACGATAGTACCTGTATAATCATTCTTAAGTCCCATCGCACCTGTTAAAGGATTGTAGATTAAGTCACTCCATTGTCTCAAAGTTTTAAAAACATACATTGAGTTATCGTCGTTCAAGTTGACGGTAAAGCTTAAACTTAAATCCATATAAGTGTTATCAGGTTTAGCTCCAGCATAGTTCCTTTTAGCAAACTTATATTTTTGGGTAACCAATCCTGGGTTTTTGTCTAATGTAAGTCCACCAACCTTCGTAACATGTTGTAGTAGGATCTCTCCGCCAGCAACAGCAGAAGGAGGTATAACGGTAACCTCGAACTGGTTCAGATAAACAGGTTCAAACTTGTTTATTGCTGATAATGAATTTTGATAATGTGATAATCCTGCCATATTCAGTTTATATTTATCTTAGTTGCTCAAAAGGCTCCAATTCGTATTATACGAATTGGATAAAGCCTCCTGCTGCAATACCTCCTGTTCTAGTAACAGTAATTCTGTTAATGAATTTCTGAATACCTCTAGCAGGTTCGATGATAACATCTATAACTCCCATGTTCATATCGATAATTGCTGGGGTATTATTAGAAGCATCCATAACAGTTTGGTAGTTGTAGATTCCCCCACCTGCTCTTACTCCGTCCAAGTAGTTATCTACCAATGTCTTAATTTCAAGTCTGATTGAATCGTCATTGAAATCAAATAAGTAGTTAGAAAGGATAGATTGTACATCACTTTCAATACTTATTAATAAGTCTCTTACGTGAACTAAGTTGAATGCAGAGTTAACTTGCTGATAAGCTGTTTGGTTACCGAAGATTACCACTCCTACTCCTCTTCTCTTAATAATAGGGTTGATTCCGAATGGTTCTAAGTTTGCTCTGTCCTCGTCAGTGAAGTCATATTCTACTCCTACGATGTTTCCACCTCCACTTAAGATTCCTCTTTTTTGACCTGCGATGATTGCATAAGGTTCTCCGGTAGCAAATTTTCTAACAAAGTTGTTAGATACCATAGCAGCTGGCGGAACGTTTACGTTTCTATTAGATTCTCTTATTGTGATATAAGGAGCATAGAATGCAGCGAACTTAGCTCCTTCTGCTTCACTAGGTAAGCTAAATGTGTAAGAAGGATTTAATGATAAGTTACCACCGTCTGCGATATAAGCAGTATTCAAACTTGGATAAGGATTAGCAGCTGTAGGTGCATTAGTAAATCTAGGATCAGTGCTAGCTTGGAATTGAGCCATCGAAGGAGCGTTTATAAGCGCAAGTGATTGCTGTCTAAGCATTGCTAATCTACTTAACTGGTATTTAGAGTTAGGTAAGATTTGTCCAGAGAACGTATCTACAATGTATCTGAAAGAAATAACGTCTTTAGAAGCTAAGGTCTTAGCGATGTTAGTGTCATACATAACATCAAGTATTTCAGATACTCTAGCATCGGTTCCGTTAGGTCTATGAGATTCTGTCATAGTGAATCCAGAAAGATATGTAAAATCAAAAGATCTCGTAAATTGAGAAATTGACTTAAACTTCTGAACTCTTGATCCTGATCCATCGCCTGAATAGTAAAGTACAGGTCTAGAGCAAACTACTCTATATGTTCCAGAAGTTGTTGTTGAAGCAACTACTGTAATTTTAGCTAATCTGCTTTGTTGATTTCCTGTTGTAGGAACGCAAATATCAAGGTCCGTACAAACTACCAAATCGCCAACCGATAAAGGAACGTTTCCATTAGAATCCTCTACTACATAGAATGATGTGGTGTCGATCTTAGTACAGTTAACAAATGAGTTAATTGATCCTTCCTGAGAAACGATGTCTATTTTCTGAGCAGTTACCGGTGTTCCGATGTTATCGGAAGCATAAGCAGTAGCAAATCCTGTTATATTGTTTATTGTATTTCCTGCAAGGGATACATTCGAGTGTGATCTTGTATTAACATAATTAAACTGATCCCTATCTACGGTAGATTCGAATGACAAGTACTGGAGGCTTGTTCCTGCTGAGTTCAACCAAATTTGGTCACCGTCTGCAAGTTCGTTGTATTTAACATTTTGGAATAAGGTAGAAGCATTATATCCTTGTAATACATTCGAAACACCCAGAGGAGCATTAGGTCCAGTTACACCTTCAGGAGTAGCTTCACTAACAATATCTAAATAATCCGAATTACCGAATTGGTAAGAATTTGTATAGAAAGGTTTATTACTTCCGGAAGCACCTGTATTATAAGAATTGATCGTATAAACAGGAGATACGGTAATACCCTGAGATCTATAGAAAGCAGTATCTAGAGGGTGGGTAAAGAATATTCTAAGCTCACCTCCAACATCCTGTGTTCCTGTAACTTTAAGTTTGATCAGATCATGAAGTGCAAATTGGTTAATTAAAGACCCGGTAGCACCAGATATACCATTAACCACACCTACTATAAATTTCTGGTCATCCGAAGAACTAACAGTCAAGAACGATTTTAATGCGTTCTTTTGAGAAGCACTTTGGAAATATCCTGCTGTTCCACCTGTTCCTAGAGTTTGAAGGTAGTGTAATCCACCATCATAAGCATTAGGATCATAGGTAGCAAAAGATTGATAGACAACTCCAGCGGTTGTACCTGCATCAAGAGTAAATAGGGTACCAACTTTAGTACCGATTGCAGGACCACTTAAACCAGTAGGTCCGATAAATGCGGTTGCCCCTGATCCAGTAACTCCGACTACGTTTTGTGTATAAAGGTAATCTGCAACTAAAGCCTGATCATAACTTAAGAAGTTAATTCTAGGATTAGCCAAATCTCTATCTCCTGTTAATTCGTCGATAAGGTGGTTACCCACTAAATCGATTGTATAAGGATTAGCACAGATATCGTCAAATGCTTGTTCGTCTATAGCGCAGAATAATCCTGTTGCTGGAGAGTTAGCATTCACTAATGTTTGGATGTATTGATTAACCCCGTTAAGATCTACGAAGTCAGGGATTATACATCCAGTTACAGATGTAACGATATTTACGTTCTGATTGCTAAGAAAGGCATCAATTTTACTCTTAATAAATCCATTGTTAGTAAAGAATGAAGACCATTCAGGATCTAAAGACAGTGCCTGGTAATTTGTCCAATCTCCAGAAACTGCTATAACGTCAATGAAATAATCTGACATATAATCATAAGGGTGCATGAACGTAGGTACGTTATTAGCACCGTACCAGTCTATCGCAAAGATATCATATCCTTTTAATGGCTTAGAAGAATCCGTAGATTTTCTAATAATAACACTCATAGGAGATTTACCTAAGTTGGTTAAGCTGAATAGTTTTCCAGTATCAGAGGTACTTAGAGTAGCCAAGAAATAATTAGGATCAGCAAACCAGAATCTCTCTTTATTGTAATAAGATGAGTATAATTCTGATGTTACAACCCCATTATATTGTTCAGTGTCCAAAGAGTAAGCTCTATAGGTAACTTCGTCTGGATTAGCACTATCAACATCATCATTAAGTTTCAATAGATTCAATGCGAAAACGGGACCAGTATTTAGACACGTTAATATCGATCTATGGAAGAAAGATCCCTTATTTTCTAAGGATCTATCGATTTCACCAAAGACAGAAATCATTGTCGTTGGATCTGGTATATAAACCGGAGTATTGAAAGGCCCCTTGTTAGAGAAGCCAACAACCAATCTAATAGTTTGAGATGTTAGTATGACACTTTGTGACGCGTCAAATTCAAGAGTATAAACCCCTGAGGCTTTAAACTGGGAATAGTCTATTTTAACCTTATTTGCCATTATTTTTTAAGATATTTTTTGCTTCTGTACTATATATCGAAATAGAAAGTAGAATATTAGATCCAGCATAGCTTTAAAGCAATTTATTGAAATCGCCATAGCTTCTGCCGTCTTTAGTTGAAGGACCTTTGTTTCCGTATCCAAATTCATCAGTTTCGCCAGGCATTCCAACCTCAAGTTTTGCTGATATCAGTTGCTTGTAATCATTTTCTAATTCGTCGAACACATCACCAACCATCTGATTGAAATCATAACCGTCGAAAAGACCCGGTAAGTTCACTAAGGTCATAGCCACGTCATCGTGTCCGGTTTGACTGGAGTAAGTCCCTCTGTTATTAAGACCGAAAGTGAAAAGCTCAGGAATAGTCCATTTTTTATCATTTACGAGTATTTTGCCCTCCCTTATAAGACTTCTTAAGAGTTCGCAATACTTCATCTTATTCTTTTCGTTGTATTTAATCCCGGGTTTTAAAACTCTTGCAGATTCAGAATGCTTAGTAAACAAGAACATCTCATCATAATAATCATCATCTGACATCAGTTTTTCGTAGAGAAGCTCACCTTTGAAGTTCATCTCTATAGCTAACTTAACCCTATCAATACTAACAACCTTTATCAAACCCCTTAAGAGTTTAACGAGCTCTTCCAACTTTATTTCATTATCTCGAAAAACACCAACCTGAACTAGACCGAAGAAGTCCGATTCGTCCTCATATTCACTTATAGATTCTATTATTCTCTTGGGAAGAGGTGTAACTTTAAATATATTAACAACAGTGAAATCCCCTTTTACACCCGCACTTATGTCAACAGAGAAAACGAATTTTTTTCCTGGAGAATTTGCATTATCCAAATTAAATTTAGGATGCCATAAGAGATTCTCATAATTCAAAGATTCCTCGTAATGTAAGCAATCTATTTCTCTCCACTCGTATTCAACCTCGTTGGTTTTAATCTTTTTTAACTCGTTAGATCCCAGAAGCAAGGACGAGGAGCTCAAAAACTGGTTACCGTATTCCTGATTGAAAAGTTCCTCGCTACCTAAGTTTCCAATCTCTTTCTGCTTCCATGCCTCGTCTCTCCCCGGAACCTGCCACCAATCTACCCTGATTGGATTGAAGCTATTTTCTCCTGTCAGAGCCCCTTGATAGATCTCATAGAATTTATTCATCCCGTTCGGGGTCGAAGTAATAATGATTCTAGAAACCTTTGAAGATGATACAGTCGGATAAGTCGATCTAAAGAAAGCCTCAATAAAGTTGGGATTAATGTGGGCAAACTCATCCATATATAAAAAGTGAATAGTAAAACCGATACCAGATGTTTTAGTTGTGGTTTTAGCTAGGATCCTGCACCCATTATCAAACCTCATTGACATCACGTTGTTTACAACCATTCCAGGCTTAAGAAAGAATGGAAGACCTTTGATAATTGCTTTGATCTTATCCATTAACTCCTCTGCTGTATCCCCGACGTTAGCCAAAATCATGGCATTTTTATCGTGGTTGAATAGAAGATACCAAACAAGAATTACCGACGAGGTTATAGATTTACCAACCTGTCTGGGTGCTAAAAATATATTAAATCGGTTAGCTTGATATTCTCTAAGAACAGAAGTTTGATAGTCTCTAAGCTTAATATAGTTCAAGCCTTCGTCGGTCATAACCTGACAGTACTTGGCAAAATAGGTAACATCTTCCGCGCACTTGCGCATTTCTAAAATCTCCTCCGGAGTGTACTCCCAGAGAATATTTGCCCTTTTCAATTCGGGGTTATTGTCATGAAAGGGGTTGTCTACACTTTTGTAGTCAAGTCCTTCCTCATCGACTCTTCTAAGAAGCTCGTTTATTCTGGAGGTTGTCCAATAACTACTCTCTGATTGTGAATCTTCTTTTTGTACTGCTTCTGAAAACATATTATTCTATTATATCGTCCTCGATGATAAAGTCTGTCTGATCCTCATCATCGCTTTGCGGACGGAGCTGGTCATCAATTAATTTCTTATCCCTGGCATTAACAATTGCATTCGGGTTAACTTCTACTGGTTTAACATCGATTATCTCATTACCTAAGATATCTCTGAGACCTTCCATTATCCCTCTTGTTCCTCTGGATCTTATACCAGACCCGTCAGTATTCGATGGGTAGAAAGTGTTAGTCTCTCCATCTAATCCTGTTTGCTGATCCATCACAACACCTCCAGAGTGTCTTTTCTCTTCTAGCTCTGTGTTAACTCTCTTGTAGCTCTGCTCCATTTTTTCTAAATAGGTCTGATAATCCTTAGGCATTTGCATTATCTGTGACTGTAACTGTGCAAGAACTTCAAATATTCTAGGGTGCATGTTTCCTAGATCGATCTCCTCGAGCAATTTGGTAATAGCGTGTTGAGCAGATTTCATCTGAAACATCATAGCTGATACGTTCATCGCATCGACTTTCTTCTTTAAATCTAGGAGTTCCACGTGCCCGTGAGCTCCGGGGTCCACGTAAAATTTTGCAACGGAGTCCATTAATGCTCTAGCCTCTGTGAGAGCACTAAGTTTTTCGTCTGCAAAATTCATTAACTCTGAAGTCTTCAGTCTAGGTAAATCGTCTGAATCTAGTGAAACTGAATCTAAAGATTCTTCCATTATTATGGCATCAAGATTCTCTTTTATTTTCTCTTGAATTACCTTTTCTGGTTTCGGTTTTCTTCTTGGCATATTTTATCTATTTCTAGCGAACTTAGGTATGTTCAGCAATGGTTTAGCGTTATCAATTATATGTGCTAATTGAGCATCTCTCACGACGTTTTGGTTTAGCACAGTTGACTGTGTATCAACATCTATCATATTTTTAAACAATCTTATATTACTTAAATATATCGGACCAGTAAATACTTTATAAGCGTTGTTTTCTGTTCCGTAGAAAGGACTGTTCTTGTCAGTATTTATATCTGAAGGTGCAGAGAATACTATAGGATCGGTGAACATTCTAACTTCCTCATGAACTTTATTCAATTTACTTGTCTGCTCGTTAGGGTTAACTGGGTCATAACTTAGAGCCCAAATGTTAGCAGCAATTTGCTTATAGATATTAGAAACATTAACAACAACTCCATACCAATCACCATATTCAGGCGTGAATTGTAAAGGTGAGTTTATTATTGTGTCATTTAATCTTATAACCAAACTTCCCTGACCTAAGAAAGGATTCGTATTCTCGTCCATGACCCCGGAGTGAATAAGATCTATCCTTATTCCTTTCATATCGTTATTAGAATCGAGATAAAGTCCACTAATCAAATTTCTATTTTGAGCTTTCTGCACTTTCCAAACTATGGTTCCTTGGGAGAAAGTGGTTGAGTTATTCTTAACAGTAAATCTATACTCATCTATTACGTTGATAACTTCATAACCACCCGAGTGTAACTTATCTGCCTTTATAGCAACATATCCTTCCGGATTAGAAGCATAGGATTGCCACTTCTCCAATCTGTGTCGGTTTGGATAAGTACTGATATAAAGATAATTAGAATCAGAGCTTTCCAATGTCGCATTCAATATTGGGTATCCCCTCTTTGTCATTTTGCTGTTATCGTAAAAATCTCTTAGACTAAACCAGCAAGTGTAAGCAAGCTCGCCCCCAGTTTTAAGTTCGGGAAGCATCTTATATCTTATCGCATTTTTATATCGACTAGGGTCGTATTGGAATTCAGAAACGTCAGCAAAAGCTTCCGACAAATCATAGTAGTTATTAAGAACTATAGTCCAGTTATTATTCAGATCGTATTCTATTATAGGAAGATCTTTATAAACATAGGATCTAATTGGATCCTGTGCCATCTGGGTTATAGTGGTTGCGTACTGTTGTGGTTTAGACGATTTCAATTCCTCCGCTTTGACCTCATCGCCAAATAGCTCCTGAGTTGTTATTGCTATACCTTCAAGTTCTTCCTTATAAGCAGGATCTTGGAAATAAGTGTTACTTCTAGGACTATATTTTTGGAGTTCTATTTTAAAGTAAACAGGGGAATTCATGAAATCCCTGAATAAATATGTTGAATTTATTTCGTATATTCTATTTGTAATCGGGAAATATATTATATCCCTCTTTCTAGGCTGAGATCCCTTACCAAATATACTTTCAAAATATCTTCGATCTATCTGAATCTCAAAGGGATTTTCGAACTGAAGTCCAAAGGGGTCGAAGTTTATCTTATTATCGGGAAACTGATTCTGTGGAACTAATATCTTAATACATTTTTCAGCAACAACATTAAACAGTGTATATTCTCTTAATATAACATCCTTACCTCTTCCTTGTGGTTGAACAGAATAGTAATTAGCTTCTAAGCCAAATACTTTATTAACCATCTGACTAAGGTCCTGATATAAGTTTAAAGCCCTATTTACTGCATACGGATTAAAAGTGAAATTACAATCACTAAATATAATGGGTCTAGTTGAGATCTCGTTGGAACATATAGCTGCAGGTTTATAAATAACCACCTCTGGTGTGGCTGCATATTCGAGATCCAAATCAAAATTCACAATAACTATACTAGGATCTATAGGCTCTTCAGTGTTGTATATGATCGTACCATCATCATTAACCAAAACAGAGGTGAATCTAAATTCAGGATAGAACTTATTATTAGGATCTAGTGTTATTTCAAACAGGTCGGAAAATTCATTAGTTAGCCCGCCTAGTGCGGTTCCTACGTTTGTCCAAAGTGACCAGGTTTTGCCGTCTATACTATATCTGAAATCTATAGCTATATCATCAGCATTTAAAACAGATCCGCTACTATTACTTCCCCCAGTGTCAATGATCCAACCTTTGAATTTAGTTACATAAAGGAATGGATTGTCCCAAGACAACACCCTGTAATTACCTATATACGTGAAGTTTAAGGCACTATCGAGCTGTTCTATTCTGGTATTATAATAATCAACGGTAGAGCAAGGCTTGTAGTAAGTATTGCCGTTTATTACAACTGTGTGATATCCTCCACAGCCAATCTGGATTGCTCTGGCTTCAGCAGCATCCTTAGTGGAAAAAAGATCATCCACGGAGGAATCTTTGACCTTCGTAGTGTTATCAAGGCCATCGTGATATTTATATCTAATATCGGTGAGATCGTATTGCTCACCACTACCGTTATAAACTGGGGTTCCTTCTTTGGGAAACTTGTCCTCTGGATTAAAACTCATTCTTTTAGTGGATATCTTTCTTTTATATATCCTTCTAAATAAATAAGGGAAGTTTGCTATTAATGATTAAAGTATTCCCATTCCTTAATCGAGGAGAATACCTGGTCTGGGGTTATTGACTTGGTGCACTCAAAATGTCTTTCGGTATCCTTGTGTTCCGGACACCACATCCAGTCTCCTCTGTCAAATTTATGCTCAACCTTATTAAAACATCCATGGCATTTATCCTCGTTAATTATTCTGAGCGTTTTGTCAGAAAACTCACAAAATTTATTAGTAAATCCAGATATTAGAACTACGGGTATGTCCAAAGCCCAAGATAACCAAGAAAGACCAGAGCTTACTCCTATAAAAAATTCACAATTTAGTATATCACTTATTCTATCCTCGATTGGTAAATCTCCCGTTTTATCAATTACATTAGATAAAAAATTGCCTTGTTTGTGAATAAGAATAACATCATACCCTATTTCTTTAAAATGATCCACAAGCTCCTGCCATCCATTCGGATAGTTCCAATGTTTAGCTGCAGCGGTAGATTCTGTTCCGATGCAAATGTATTTTCTATCCGTGGGTCTTGGATTAGTAACCCTTCTTATTCTAGGCTTTATTTCCCCCACATAATCTACCCCGAGTATGTCAGCAGCAACCTTCTGTAGTGGACAAATTCTAGGATCTACCCTGTGATAATTAACATCATCCTCAATATACCAGCCAATTCCTATTATAACATCAATATCATCCCCGCGATATCCAGGATGACGAAATTTAATTTTATTATATTCACTTTCAAATAGATGATTCCAGAATGTGGTCACTATAACATCCGAACAGTTGTGATCCTCGACGAATTTGTTAATATACGGTATCCATGCAATGGTATCCCCCAATGAACTACTTTCAAGAGATATTATAACCTTCCCTGATTTTATTTTTTCGATGAGGTTAAAGCTAGCCACCTCATATCCATCCTTATCATAAACAAATATATTTGTATCTGTGATCCATCTTCGATATGCGTAAGTAAAGAATCCAGTTTCTATCTCACTTGTATGAAAAATATTACCGTTCGAGTCAAACATTTTAACCGTATATGGTTCCACGTTATAATCCCCAAAAGAAATTAAAACCTTAGGAGAAAAATCAAACCATATCTTGATACTTACCTTATGCTTAAATATGGGGTAGTCCGATTTCTTTAAATCCTTATATACTAATATCGATTCTTTGTGTATCTGCATTGATTTTACATTTGTTTAATGAATCCAAGAATCTCCAGTATCTTATATACATTTTTTTCTAAATCATCGGTGAGATAATGTGATAAATCATTATCATTATAGGAATTACTGTAAGTATCCAAATTTCTAAAGATAACAGGGGTTTTCCAGGAAAGCGATTCTTTTATGCACAAAGGGTTAAGTTCAAAAATGGAGGTAAAAACAAAAAGATCAGCAGCTTGATAAAAAATGTCCACGTCGTTTCTCTCTCCCCAAATTTTACAATTGCTGGGGAGATCCATCATCAAAGGTCCCCAGTAATCAGAAAAATTAGGAGCCTGATTGCCCACGAAATGAAATTCTATAGGAAAGTTCTGAAGAGCTTTAGCGTACTTAATTAATTCACCCTGATTTTTTCCAGGAGTAAACAAACCGACGTTTATAATGTGTTTCTTGTTGGGATCTAGATTAAGATCTGATAAGGCTAAAACCCTATTGGGACTTTTGTTTTCAATCGGATATTCAAGAAGTTCGCTAGGTATTCCAAGTATGCTAAACTTCTCAAGAATCCATTTAGAAACCATAACAAACTTATCAGGTTTATAGATTTTAACAGAGGGATCTATCTGAGAACTGTGACAGGTCTCGCAAATAAAATAACTTCTGTCCTTACTGTAAATTGATTTAAGAATATTATTATCAACAAAAGTTTCTACTATCTCTTCGAAATGCACGATGTCAGGAGAGATAGTAGAAATTATTTCAAGCAATTTAGATTTATCTTCTCCCAAAGAAATAAACTTGTCACCCAAAATTGAGATGACCTTGTTTCTCTGTACAACATAGGCATCACCATAATACGAGTATTCGACACAATAAATATTACTAGAATCATTAAAAGATTCTATTTTTTTAAACAAGTATTGCGGTAATCCTCCAGTAGAGAAGTGTGGAGAGACGTATAATATTTTTTTTCTATCCACTAAGATAAATTAAGCTTCTTTCGTAAACATACCTGATTCAAAATCAAGCTTACCTTGACCGTATTCAGCAACAACCTTTTGCTGAAGTTCAGCTTCCCTAATAGAAATATCCTCAGCATAATCATAAAGGGCTTTAAGCTCTTGTTCAACTAATTCTAAATCTTTTCTGTGGAAAGCAGCTTCTACATTAAGTCTTCCGATTCTAATCACGTTCTGTGTTAGCTCGTCTCTTAATTTTTGGATTTCCATTAAGAGTTCTTCTGGTAATTTAATTTGTTCTGACATATTTATTTATTTTATTTATTTTAAAAGTGAGGGCCCTTGGGCGGATGTTAATATCTTATTTTCAAGTACATCTTCAATAGGAACTACTTCAGATATCTCGTTTTTGGATTTTGCAATTTTATGAAGATCATGAACGTATGTTCCCGTGTCCGGATAGGCAGAATTCATCAGAAGGAAACATCTATTGGGAAATGGATTTTTCCTAGCAGGATCGGTTAATCTTCTAGTGCACCCGAGCATAGAATCATAGTCTTCCATAGATAGAAAAATTTCAGTCATAAACATTAAATGCTCATTTCTTTCGGGACAAAATTGTTCAGAGTTTGCAAGATAGAAAAGAGCTGTTTCACTATCGCCGATAAATCTATATGCGTTAGCTATTAGACACATACCAAAATAAGACATTTCGTTTTGAAAATGTCCAGTTTTTTTATTTTCCCAATCGTGCATAACATTGAGATACTGTTCAAAATAAAATATACACCTCCTAGCATATTCTATTGAGTGAGCTCTTTTAAATGGGAAACTTTCAGAATCTTCATAACAATCGGAATAACTCTTTCCAATATACCAAAGATGATAAGTGTCATTTAATACCTTACCCGTTGTTACTTGGTCGGATTCAAGCTCTAAAGCATCCTTTAAGAACTTAGTTGGAGAAGCCCAAGTCTGTCCGTCGTTAGTTATAATATGTCTAAAAGATCTGGGTAAATTTATTCTCTGAAAACCTTCGTCATTTCCCCCGGATCCTGGTAATAATATTACCTCGTGTCTTTTGTCGTGTTTAAATGACCAGGGTAGTCTTGCGTTCCATAGCCAAGTTCTGAAATAAACACTTCCCCCGCTATCTGCTGTTATATTGAAGCTCTGTATGGAAGTATCCGATAGGATTCCCCAATCAAAATCCTGATCAACAACAAGTTGTTCGTCCGCATCCATTCTTAATATCCAGTCGCATTCATGCTCAGACTTTAGACAAGTTTGCAGTGTATGATCTCTATTCCATCCAGGATATTCCCATTTAGTTTCATAAAGAAACCCAGGTATTTGTTTATCTTCAAAAAAACCTCTTATCAGATCTTGAGTTCCGTCAGTTGATCCGTTGTCCTGAATGACCCAATAATCAATGTATTGATAGCACGATTCTAGCATTCTCAGAATGGTCCTAGATTCGTTGGCTACCATAGCATTTAAACATATTTTACTTCTCTCTAGCATATATGTAATTTAGATAAGATTCATCAGCTCCGAACTTTAATTTTTCCCCGCCCTCGTGTTGCAATCTAGGGCTGGATAAAGTTTCGGGATCCCAATCCCAATCAACTCCTCCGAGATCCAATATTCTTTGATGTATCCTTTGATTATAGTGATCTCTTATTAATCTGGCTCTTCTATTTATGTCAATTGAATTATTGCTTGTAGTGCTGTTTCTATTGCTGTACTGGAGATATAACATCTCTTTGACATGTAGCATACGGGTATTAAGAAAAGTCCTTATAATGAGCTCAAAATCATCCGCTACGGGAAATCTAGGATTGTGTCCACCTATCCTATGATACACGTCTCTTCTCCATATTCTAGCGTGATTGGGCATACCAATATTAAATCGGATTGTTCTAGGATTTATGTCCGCAGTGTGGTGTGCTAAATATTCTTTACCATCTGCTACCACCATTGTGTGTCCTGCATAACCCCAACAATAGTAGTTATCCTCTCTTCCGTACCAATTACCGGACCTGTCGTAATCATAACTTTTAAACTCGCCATCCTCATAGAGTTCACAACAATCGGTGTATATAAATCCAGCATCCTTATAAAAACTAGATGCAAGTAAACAAGTTTCTAAACAGTTACTTATGAGTGCATCATCATGATCTAATTCAAATAACCAATCCCCTTCACAGAGCATAGCGGCTCTACGTTTAACTAGCCCTATATTTCCTCCGCTGGTAGGTAGCATTTTGTGGGGTTTAACTCTGTAGTCTTTTTCTGCTATTTCGTTTATAAGTTCCCAAGTGGCCTTTCCTGGGGTATCGTCTAAAACGACCCATTCCCAATTTCCCATAGTTTGAGATTTTAGACTTTCATAAAGTCTTTTTAATCTAAGAGGATGTGTATCGTAAGTTGGGGTAAATATGGAAAATTTAGGTCTAGACAGGGAACAGTTTCTAAATGTAGACTGAGCTACTATATCATTAGCTAAGACATTCCCGGGAATCTGATCATCATAGATAAAACTTATTTCTCTTAGTCTTTCGTCGGGAACGTTGATCTCATCTATTATGGATATGATCAGGTCTGGTTTATATTTAGTGTAATCCCCAATGACATTATCGGTGTATTCTAGTGAATATAGAATGACCTCATCAAAAAGTCTTTCCTCGAAATAAATATCGGATTGGAGCGTAATAGATCCCTTAGTTGGCCATCCATAAACAATAGCGCTAGGTTTTTTTGTTATCATTATCTCTCAGTATTAAAAAAGAATAATTGGAATAATCTCCCATTCTCTTTACTATCGCCAAAGTAATCCAAAGATACGTGGAATAAATCTCCTCTATAAAGAACCAGCCTATTATAAACGTTTCCGATTTTGTCGACCATTTCCCATTTTGTATAGTCTTGCGAATATTTATTGTGGAGAGCGTTCCTATTTTCTTCCTCTGTGTGATCGTAATTTTTCCAGTTTCTCAATCCATTCTCTTTCAGCTTAAACAGTCCAGTTCCCGCAGACAATGGGGCGTCAGGAGTTAAGTATAAAACACCCGCCCAATTTGTGGTGTGGTCTGAATGTATCCACGATCTATCAGATGCGGTTGTGTATTGGAAAGCGCCAGTATAATCATCTCCCCACCAGGTAACGCTACCAGCAAAGGGTCTAATAATGTCCTGAATTAGCTCCTTAGCACTATCCGTAATAAACGAAGCAGTCCTGTGACCCGGATAATTTCCATTTACACTAAAATCTTGTTGCAAAGCAAAATTTCTGACTTCGTCAACGTTGCTGTAAAAGTCATCAATTATTAAGCACTGTACTTGCATAATCTACCATTCAATTTGTAAATTATATCAGGTTTACAGACTTAAGTTCCGTAAATTTTATTATTAATTAAGGGTAGATGGATGAAGTTTTGATGCGTATGTCCTGTTTTTGAGTGTTTGTAAGTTCACCCCAGTAGATATAAAATGCTCCGATCCTTCCGTTAATCATTCCGGTGTTAGTTAACGGTGTTCCAGACTGATCTTGAGCAGAGCTACCTAGCAGGACAAATCCATTAGGTGACGAGTTAATCTGAGATGAATTAGTCCATGCATAAGTACTAGTGCTTAAGGTTCCGTCTATACAGACCCCCAGATTACTGTTTTGAATTGCGAAGTTTGTCGAAATGGTAATGTTGTGCCACACACCAGTTGAGATTGGTGTAGAGTTAATCTTAGTGGGTGCAGTAATAGTTCCACCAACACGTTGAGGATCTCCCTCGAAGTAGACATCACCAAAACTATCCACATAAATACACATCCAGCAATTAGAAGATTGTGGGGTTCCTACGGGTCTATTCGTAGTTCCTGATTGGGTATCAGTAATATTAAACAGGGTTTCTATAATATTATTTCCTGGAAGTACTGACAGATAAAACCATATGCTCAGAGTTAAGCTGTTAGTAGGATAAGTTGTGAGATCGTAATTACTGAAAATTGGATTGGGTAGAGAGATGTATCCTCCTGAAGCAATTAGAACAGCGTTTTTATTAGTTGAATCCCAAGATGCAGTTCCTTGTATCACTGCAGGTGTAGTGGTATTTCCTGTTAGATCATAAAGATCGGTCCCCGTTAATAGATAAGAAGCAGAAAATGCCGGATCAAAAGCAGAAATCATCGGGGTGCTCACGTTGTACATTATAGCCGGATAATCCCTATTTGCAAGAAAATATCCATTAGTAACAAGCCAAGAAGCTGCCTGTGTGTAAGTTGTGTGCTTAGTAACAGGGTACATCGCAGGAAGTTGATTAACAAGATTAAGAATATCCGTTGTTGAAGATCCGCTGGTAACACCCCAAACCACAGGAACAGAGTTCCCCTGTGTGGTTGTTCCCTGAGTGTAGGTATCAGAATATATTGTGTAGTAAATGGCCTGATTAGAAGATCCGTTAGCGGTTCCACCTATCTCAACACCATTTCTCCATACGGTTGAGCCATACCCATCACCAAGATTCGGAAAGACAGCACCAGTAACTCCTCCGCCTGCATAAGCAGGCATGTAAGCTACTGTCGAATTTCCAGGGATGAAAGCACCTTCTAGGAAAGAGTTTGACTGTTTATATGCTGCTGAATTTGGTAATGACATGTACTTTATTGTTTGCTTTTTCTAAGTTCATCTACTTGAGCAGAAAGTTCCTTAATAGCTTCGATTAATAGAGGTACGATCTTTTCGTACTTAACCCCTTTAAATCCATTGAATTTAGTGCTAACAACTTCAGGTAGAACTGATTCTATTTCTTGTGCAATTACACCAACATCATGTCCTTCAAAGCCATGCTCCTGCTTATGTTCTAACTTCCAATCAAACTCATATCCTGATATAGATTCCACTTTACTCAAGGCATTTGATATTTTTACGAAATTTTCTTTCAAATTCTTATCTGATGTTGAGTAAGCAACAACGTCGTTAGCAGCATCTATTCTACCTGTGACGTTTGCGTGAGTGGTTATAGTACCAACCTCAAGGGCAGTAGCTACGATTATACCGCCATTTGCTAGAGAATTTTGGGACACATCAGAATTACCTAGAGAAGATGCGCCGGTCCAATAAGCAAGCTTAGGTGTAGTACCTCCGGATAGTCCACCACCTGCTGCTCCTTGTGCTCCTTGTGCTCCTTGTGCTCCTGTTGTTCCCGTTTTTCCCGAAGATCCCGAAGATCCCGCAGCTCCTTGTGCTCCGTTGGTTCCTGCTGCTCCTTGTGCTCCTTGTGCTCCGTTGGTTCCTGCAGCTCCTTGTGCTCCTTGTGCTCCGTTGGTTCCTGCAGCTCCTTGTGCTCCGTTGGTTCCTGCAGCTCCTTGTGCTCCGTTGGTTCCTGCTGCTCCTTGTGCTCCGTTGGTTCCTGCAGCTCCTTGTGCTCCGTTGGTTCCTGCTGCTCCTTGTGCTCCTTGTGCTCCTTGTGCTCCGTTGTTAACTATTGCTATCGTGTATACTCTAGCATTACTTAGAACCCCATTGGCTACCGTATTTGTTACTGTAAGATCATAGTAGGTACCATTATTGGCAACGGCGGTTACACTAAATACACCTAAAGTGCTATTTGTAGCAACCTCTATAACCTGAAGAACTGTACGGTTAGCTATTATGGTGGATAGCCAAGCAGCGTAGTTTGCCGCTGTGGAAGTAGTGGATATACTGAGTCTCCCTATAGCAGCAATTGCTGCAACATCACTTATAAACTGAGTTGCGCCGGGGTTGTTGGGTGATGTTAATGCTGTTGAGAATCTCCATCTACCGCTGTTTGCCCCGTCATTTCCTTCTGTTCCTTGTGCTCCTGCAGCTCCTTGTGCTCCGTTGGTTCCTGCAGCACCCTGTGCTCCTTGTGCTCCGTTGGTTCCTGCAGCACCCTGTGCTCCTTGTGCTCCGGTTTTCCCTGCAGATCCAGCAGATCCAGAAGATCCAGAGGTTCCTGCAGCACCCTGTGCTCCTTGTGCTCCAGTTGCTCCTTGTGCTCCAGTTGCTCCCTGTGCTCCTTGTGCTCCGTTGACTCCTGATGTTCCAGAAGATCCAG
>JACCDP010783814.1_pt1 | contig 32576 bp, 29 predicted proteins | sample 7445841 | NCBI WGS metagenome assembly JACCDP01 (sample SAMN15323441, study PRJNA562643) | freshwater metagenome | isolation source: river surface water | place: USA:Blue River Watershed | collected 2017-08-17 | reverse complement strand
CCGTGTCGGCGAGCTTGTCAATCCCGCGCTTGAGCGCGCGACGTGCCGCCTCGTCAAATACAACCTGCTTTGCCATTCTGCCCCTCTACTTTCTTGCTTTACTACTACTGCTGAATAGATCTGTTATTCGACGATCGCGAGGATATCCTTCGCGCCGACGATCAGGTACTCGGCGCCGTCGAGCTTGAACTCGGTGCCGGCGTACTTCGCATGGAGGACGCGATCCCCCACCTTCACGTCAATCGGCTCACGCTTCCCGTCATCAAGGATGCGACCTGGACCAACGGAGACGACTTCGCCCTCTTGCGGCTTCTCCTGCGCGGTGTCTGGAAGGATGATGCCGCTCGCCGTCTTCTCGTCGCGCGGAACCGGCTTGACGACCACTCGGTCGCCGAGGGGTCGGAGTGATGCCTTCTTCGCCATGGTGTTTGACCTCCTGCTAAGCAGCTGGGCGCTCGCCCGCTGCAATGCTCACAGCGCGCACTGCTCGTGCGCTTGCGGCGATGTTAGCACTCTCCCCCGCCGAGTGCCAACACCACGCTCAGGCTGAGCGTGGCCGGCGACGAGGAAAGGCGCGGTCGTAGGTGGCGCTGATCGCCGCCGCGAGATCACCCACCGCTTCGCCGCGACGCTCAGCGATCCAGGCCAACGTGAAGGCGACATTCGCCGGCTCATTGCGACTCGAATCAGGGGCTCCAGGCATCGTCAGCCACGGCGCATCCGTCTCCGTCAGTAGCCGGTCGGCCGGAACCGCTCGAATCCACTCCGCAGTGGCGCGCTCCTCTGGACGGAAGACGAGTCCCGAGATGGAGATGAGCCCGCCGAGTGCGAGCCCATCCTCAATGTAGCCCTGACTCCCCGACGCGCTGTGCAAGATGAACGGCGCCCTCCCGCCAAACGCGGCGGCGCCGCCTGGCGCGCCGATCGGCGACTCCTTGAGTGTCTTGATCAGCTGGCGTTGGGCATCGTCGCCGTCCCCCGCTGAACGACAGTGCAGGATCAGCGGCTTCCCAAGCTGCACAGCGACCTCAATGTGCGCCTCAAGGTTTGCGATCTGATCGGCGAGCGGCGCGTAGTTGCGCTTTGTATCAATCCCTGTCTCTCCGATCGCCACGATCTCGGGCTCAGCAGCACGCGCCAAAAGGGCGGCACGCTGACTCGCCTCGTCTGTGGCGTGGTGCGGATGAATTCCGATCGCCGCGTCCATCCAGTCGTGCTCACGCGCAATCTCTACCGCACCCTGTGAGCTCGCAACGCTCCATGACGGGATGAGGAGGCGCGTCATCCCAGCAGCACGCAGGCGCGCGATCACTTCGTCGCGATCGGCATCAAAGCGATCGGCCTGTAGATGGCCGTGCGCGTCAGTCAGCGGAGGTTGGCTGCTCATCTGTCTCAAGTCGCGGGAAGAGTGGGACTGGCTCGCCGAGTGCTCCTGTTGCGGCAACGCTCCCCCACCCTCCGAGTGCCGCGCGTGTCTGACTTCCGTGACCAGCGGCGTCATACGGCCACGGGTGACCGAGAAGCGTCCAGATCTTCTCCGCCGTCTCAGGAATCACGGGCGCCGCATAGAGCGCAACGAGTCGACAGGCCTCAAGAAGGTCGCCAAGGACGCCAGCGAGTTGCTCGCGTGCCGCCTCATCTCCACCCTTCGCCGCCTTCGCCAACTCCCACGGCTTCTCCGTATCAACGAATCTGTTCGCCGCACCCACAAACTCCCAGAGTGCGCCGATCCAATGATGCAGCGCGAGCCCCTCCATCGCCGCCTCGCTCTTTTTGCGCGCAGACTCCCACTCGGTTGCAAGCGGCGCCGCTGCCGCCGCACGCGGTGCTGGAGCCTCTGCACCGAACGCGCGACTCGCCATGGTTGTTGCGCGATTCACAAGGTTGCCAAAGTCATTCGCGAGCTCGGAGTTATAGCGACGGATGATTGAGTCCCAGCTCACCTCACCATCGCCATCAAACGGAACCTCGCGCAGCGCAACGAAGCGCGCACCATCCGCGCCGAGTGCTGCAACAGCGCTATTCGGATCAAGGAAGTTGCCGCGGCTCTTACTCATCCGCTCACCGCTAGAGAGGAGCCAGCCGTGCACCCAGATGCGCTTCGGCGCTTCGAGTCCAGCACTCCAGAGCATCGCCGGCCAGAAGACCGAGTGGAATCGATTGATGTCCTTGCCGATGATATGCAGATCTGCAGGCCACCATGGCGCACCCTTCGGATCCGCTGGGAAGCCGGCGCCTGTGAGATAGTTGATGAGTGCGTCGTACCAGACATAGATCGTTCCAGCAGTTGGATTGCCGCTGCCATCCGCGTTCAGCGCACTGCCTCCATCCTCGCGAATCGGGAAGGGAATTCCCCAGGTTGCACCCTCACGACTGATGGAGAAGTCTTCGAGACCCTGTCGAATAAATCCGAGCATCTCGTTGCGGCGGTACTCAGGCTGCACCGGCGACGGATCTTGCGTCAGCCAGGTCTCAAGTCGCTCCTGGTAGGCGCTCAGTCGAAAGAACCAGTTCCGTTCCTTGAGCCACTGCAACGGCACACCTGGATGATTCGGGCAGACGCTCTCGCTCCCTTCCTTCACCACATCGCCTTCGGCGCGGAACCCTTCGTTGGGGCAGTACCAGCCCTCATACGTGCCGAGATAGATGTCGCCAGCGGCGAATGAACGGCGCACCATCTCCTGAGCTGCGAGCGTGTGGTCGGCATCGGTGGTGCGAATGAAGCGATCTGGGGTGATCAGGAGGAGTGCTTCGCTCTCTTGGAAGAGGGCGACGTTCTTGTCGACGAACGCCTTCGGGGTGAGCCCCTCCTCTTCTGCACGCGCGGCGATATTGACCGAGTACTCATCGGTGCCGGTGAGGAAGCGCACCTCGTCGCCCCCCATGCGACGCCAACGCGCGATCACATCCGCCCCGATCACCTCATAGAGCGTGTGCAGGCCGGGCTTGTTGTTTGCGTAGGCGATGGCCGTAGTTAGGTAGTACCGCATCGCGTTGGAGTGTCGCACACGATACGCCCGCCGTACGCGGCGAGGGGCACCCTCGCCTAAGACGGTGCGGCCGAAGCCCAGGGAGGGACCTTGGGGGCGGTGCTGGGAGAGGAGCTCATATGAACAAGGTGATGCTGGCGGGTCGGATGACCAAGCCGGTTGAGATTAAGTCACTCCCGTCTGGGAGCAAGGTTGCAGTGGGGAGTCTGGCAAGCCACGACTTCCGAGGCGGAGAGGAGCGCACCGAGTTTCACCGCCTCGTCTTCTGGGAGAAGCTCGCTGAGGTTGCGGCCGCCCACCTGCAGGCGGGTTCGCTTGTCTCAATTGACGGTCGGCTGAAGACACATGAATGGGAGAGCGAAGGATCGCGACGCTGGATGACGGAGGTCATCGTCAATCGGCTCGAGTTCCTCGGCCCGAAGCCACAGAGTGCAGATCCGGTCGCAGATGGTGCGGAGCCAACGGATCTTGGAGAGGCAGAGTATGGCGAGGAGATCGCGCCAGCGCGCTCCTAGTCGTCGGTGCGACCGAGCGGTTCGCCACCCTCGGTCGCGTCCTCATGCGCAGCCGCCCAGAGGCGGCGCCGCTCAAGCCCCCACTCTGCTGCAATGCTCCGTATCGCATCGCTTCGTGATGCACCAGCGGCAACCCGCTCCTCAACCGCAGCAAGTGCAGCGGGGTATGCGCCACCCGCATCTGTGAACTCAGCAACCGCGCTCGTCTCGCCAAGCACAATGACAAACTCGCCGCGACCATCAACCTCGCCGCGCTCAACGGCGGACGCAACCTCTTCTAGGCTTCCGCGTCGCACCTCTTCATGCAACTTGGTCAGCTCGCGGCAGAGCGCAACACTTCGAGTGCCACCGCAGGTGCTGGCAAGGTCGCGAAGCGTCTCAAGGACGCGCCCGCCCGCCTCATAGATCACCGTTGCACGCTCATCCGCAGCAATCGCGCCGATCACACGACGACGATCAGCCCCGCCGCGCGGAAGGAATCCCTCGAAGCTCCAACGCGCACCAGCAACGCCAGAGGCGACAAGGGCGGCAAGGACGGCGGATGCTCCAGGGATCGGAATGACCCGGATGCCCGCGGCGATAGCGGCACGAACAAGGTGCTGACCAGGATCGCTAACTAGTGGAGTGCCGGCATCACTAATCAGCGCCAGTGCATCTCCTCGCTGCAAACGCTCAATGAGCGGCAGGGTCCGGTCCACTTCGTCAAATCCTGGCAGTGAGATCAGCTCGCTGGTGACGTCGATTGATGATAGGAGCACGCGCGCAACACGCGAGTCTTCCGCGATGATGGCGCGCACCTCTCGCAACACCGCGATGGCGCGAGGGGAGAGGTCGGCGAGATTTCCGATCGGCGTTGCAACGATGTGTAGCGCTCCAGGCGTTGCGCCACCCCCACGCGCGTCACTCATCTCAGCCTTGCTTGGTCGCGCGTGGCGGCGCTACGCGGAGATCTTTGGGAAGGGCGGCATCTCGCGCTTAAATTGCGAGCGCGCCATCATCCCCTGCACCTTCGCCACAAGCTCAGCATCAAAACCGTCAGCAACTACCGCAGAGGCAGCCTTCTTCTGATCGACGAGGCGGAAGAGGATGCGGTCGAGCGTTGGGTAATCAAATCCCCCCTCCCCTTCGTCGGTCTGACCTGGCCAGAGGTCGGCGCTCGGCGCCTTGGTGAGGATCGCCCCTGGAACGCCAAGGTACGCGGCGAGCGCGCGAACCTGGCTCTTGTAAAGATCGCCAATCGGATTGATGGCGCATGCAGCGTCACCATGAAGCGTGGTGTACCCAATCATCGCCTCTGTCTTATTCCCCGTCCCCATCACCAGACCGTCGTAGCGTGCGGATTGGTCGTACAGGGTGATCATGCGGAGACGTGCGGCGATGTTGCCGCGACGAATCGGGCTGAACTCAGCGCCAGATGGCAGAGCGGCCTCTACAGCGTCGAGCGCCGGGCTGATCTCGATCTCTTCGACACTGCAGCCGAGAGCTGCAGCGACTGCAAGCGCATCGGTCCGAGATGTTGGCGCAGAGGTTCGATACGGCAGGATATAGGTGCGAAGTCGATTCGCCCCGAGCGCATCCGCCGTCAGGAAGCCCACAAGTGCTGAGTCAATGCCTCCCGAGAGCCCAAGGATTGCGTTCTTCGCGCCGATCTTCTTGAACTGCTCCTGGATGAAGGTGCGGCAGACGTCTCTCACTGCCTCTAGGTCAATGCCCAGCTCGCTTGGGATCTGTACTGCGCCAGCATTACCCATGTGGCCTCCTTATGCGCTGTGCTCAGTTGCTCCAGGTCTCAATTGACCATGCGTAGAGCGGACTACTCACGTCGCTCTCCTCTGTTGGCCAGCTGATGCCACTGGAGAGCAAAGTATAACCAGCGTCAGCCCAGAGGAGGAGGTATGGCCGTTCACGCCGTCGAAGCGCTTGAAACTCAGCGTAAAGAGGAGCACGCGCACTCTCGCTTGCAGAGCCCAGCCCTTGGCGCAAGAGACTATCCGCGCTTCCGCTCTGCCAGCAGGTAAAGTTTTTCCCCGATGGTGACTCCTCGGTTGGACAGGCTGTAGAACTGAAGAGATCACTATCGTCAGGGTCAAGGCTCCACTGCCAGCTCCCAATGTATGCATCAAAATCGTTCGGGTAGCGCAGCCTTGGAAGAATCTCGCTCGTGTAGGCCTGCGCCGAGACGGTCAGCGAGAAGCCACACTCTGCCGCCTGGTCTGCGATCAGTTGCGCTGCGCTGATCCGTGCGCTCTGCCCGTCTCGCACGAGGATGCTCGCCTCAAGGCGACTCCCGAGCTTTGCGAAGACCCCATCACCCTCCTCGCTCCATCCATCAGCAACGAGCGATGCGCGCGCGCCCACTGTGTCACGAACCACCTCAGCAGGTGCTGGTGACGGTGCGGCCCATGAGTTTGGTGCAACCGTGCTGCTGATCGGGATCCCGCTCTCCCCTGTCGCCTCGCTGATGATTAATGGAAGGTCCACGCATGAGCTCAGCGCCGATCGCACGACTGGATCAGCGAAGGGTCGTCCTGGCCGCATGTTGAACGCCAGGAAAAGATAGCCGCGGGAAGAGGGGCCCTTCAGAAGTGTCGCGTCGCTACGGACCTGAAGGCCGGCAACGCTCGTAGCGCTCAAGTGTGGGACCCAGTCAAGCTGGGACGCTTGGAAGGCACTGATCGCCCCAGCCTGCGTTGCGTAGCGCCTCACCAGCACACGCCCTGTTAGCGGTTCTCCGAGCGCGAATCCGCTAAAGCTCTCGAGTGCAAGGCTTTCGCCGGGTGTTCTCTCTACAAACTTGTAGGGTCCAGCACCAACAGGAATGAGCTGTGCGTCTAGCAGCGGATAGGCGACTTCAAGTTGGCTCTCGGCAGGGGTGAGGAGATATGACTCAAATCGCGTAAGGCGGCCGAAGAGATCCTGCGCATACGCCTCATCATTCCGTGCCGCAACACCCTGAGTGCCTCCGCTGAGCGCAGGGAGCATGCGCGGATCTGGAAGCGAGAGGCCCGCCTGGCTCAGCGTGCGCTCAAGTTGCGGAATAAACGGTGCGTATTCGCACGCATTCGTCACGGGAAGCCCGCAGGAGGTAGCGTCAAGATCGGCGACGATGTTTTCACGCGCCAGCGTGATGAGGCTCCGATCTGCCTCCTTGACACTGTCGCGGAATCGATCGAGTGACCGTTCCAGCGCAGCCTTTGACAGGATCGGGATGGTGAGTCCGCGCGTACCCCACGGTGCCCAGTTGCCAATCAGGCGGAAGGTCACACGCTGTCCACCATCAGCCTCAACCGATTCGAGCCGCGTCCGAACCAGATCACAGATGTCGGCAGCAAGAGGGCACTGCCCACTCTTTGCCAGTTCATAGGTGAAGGCAACATCATCGGAGGTGAGGAGTGAGCCGTCATGGAAGGTGAGTCCAATCTTCAGCTTGACACTCCAAGCGGTCCCACCCGCAGAGATTTCAGGCTCACCGTCCGCCAGGACGGGCTGTGGGCGAAACGCAGCATCGGGACGATAGAGGCCAGCCTGAATGAGGCTCCCGACTAGCGCAGACGACTCATCAAGATATGCCGCGCTGAGGTTAAGCGGCTCATCAACGACCGCGACACGAAGGGCCCCTGCGCTCAACACCGAGCAGCCGGCGCTTGATGCGACAAGGAGTAGCGTCGCAGCGAAACGGAGGAGCAGCGTGCGGCTCATGCGGTCAACTGGTCGTATCCGGCGGCATCAAGAAGTGCGGCAAGCTCCTCTGTGTTGCTGAGCGCAACTTCAAGGAGCCAGCCCTCGCCGTACGGATCCGCATTGACAGTCTCCGGAGCGCTCGCAAGTTGTTCGTTGCGCGCCATCACGCCGCCAGAAATCGGACTAAAGAGATCGCTCACCGCTTTCACCGATTCGATTGCACCGAAGACCGCGAACTGTTTGAGGGTTGCGCCGACCGCTGGAAGATCCACAAAGACGACATCGCCAAGCTCGCCCGCCGCATGCGCTGTGATCCCTATGACCGCACGATCACCGGTCACGCGAACCCACTCATGCTCCTTTGAGTAGCGAAGATCTACTGGCGACGTCATGTTCAACCCCCTTGCTGATGCGCAGCCTGCGCTCGTCCCTCTGTTGATCGCTTCGGGATAAATGGTACGCCAGTCACCTCGGCAGCCACTCCCTCCCCGCGAATGAGCACCTCAAGTGGCTCGCCACGCGTAAATGGAGCCGCCTCCGCATCGAGATCGGCGAGTGCGATTGGATAGCCGAGGCTCGGAGAGTGCGTCCCAGAGGTGATCAGTCCGAGCGTTGCGCCACCCGGTCGGCGCACCTCGTAGCCGTGTCGTGCGATCCCGCGACCGGTCACACGCATGCCAACAAGGGTGCGCCCAAAGCGTTCACCCCGTGCTGAGCGCGCTGCGAGCGCGCCGCTGCCAACGAAGCCGTTTGGCTTATCAAGCTTCACAACCTTGCCAAAGCCAACATCGAACGGTGTGAGCTCCTCGCGCAACTCGTTCCCGTAGAGCGGCATCCCCGCCTCTAGGCGGAGCGTATCGCGCGCGCCGAGTCCGATCGGCTGAAACGGGGTGCCGTGCGAGATCGCTGAACCTGCAGCCAGCAGCGCGCGCCAAAGCGCCACTGCGTGGGCGTTCTCAACGTATACCTCATACCCAACTTCGCCGGTGTATCCCGTGCGTGCAATCAGGGCGGTCATCACTACCCCCGCAACTTCAAGACGCATGGTGGCGGCGGAGTAGTTTCGCAGTGCGTGGAACGCCGAACGCTCCTCCTCTGGGATGAGCGAGCCCAAGATTTCGGCGCTCGTCACCCCTTGGATGGCAATCATCGAGGTGTTGTCGCTCTCATCCGCAACAGTTGCCGATCCGCCGACGCGCTCACGAAGTGCCGCCGCGACCACCGTTCTGTTTGATGCGTTGGCAACAACGAGCCACTCTGCATCGGCGATGCGATAGACAACAAGATCGTCGAGAATCCCGCCAGCCTCGCTGACGATCATGCTGTATTGCGCTCGTCCCACCGCAAGCGCAGACGGGGTGGAGACGAGTGCGTAGTCGAGCGCCGCCCCTGCACGCTGGCCACTGACGCGGATCTCGCCCATGTGACCAAGATCAAAGAGTCCTGCACCCGTGCGGACGGCGCGATGCTCCTCAATGACACCCGCATACTGGACGGGCATCTCCCAGCCGGCAAAGTCGACCATCCGTGCGCCGAGTGTCAGGTGCTCTTCGTAGAGCGCCGTGCGCTGCATCAGTCGCGCGTGAGCGCGTCGTAGGCGCGCTGTACGAGTCCGCTCTCGGTCTGGAAGTCGAGCAGGCGAACCGCTTCGTCCATCCGCACCCAGCGCAGCTCATCAAACTCCTTGTCGTACTGTTCAAAGCTGCCGCCGATCGCCTCCATGATGTAGTAGTGCACCGTCTTCTCAATCCGCTCGCCGGTACGTACAAAGGAGTAGGAGATCGCATCAAAATACGAGAGGATGCGCACCTCAAGGCCAGACTCCTCGCGAACTTCACGGAGCGCCGTCTCCTCGCGCGTCTCCCCCTCTTCGGGCGTCCCCTTTGGGAGCGACCAGACGTAGCCGTCGCGCTCGCGCTTGCGGCGCCCAACAACAATCTCTGGCTGCCCACCCACGGCGCGGATTACGAGTCCTCCTGCGGAGACGGCTATGCGCTTGCTGAGTGCCATACATGCTCCTCACATCGCCTACGTGTCAGGCGCCCGTAGGCGCCTCTCATTAGGAGAATGGTAGACCCGCTAGCGCGAGGGCGCTGAGAGGGTGCGCACGCTACGCTACGACGTGAGGCTCCCCCGCACGTGGAGTGGCAGCCGGGAAGGAGGGTGCGGTGTCCAACGTGAAGTCGCTTCGCCAGCCCCTTGGTCCTGGCCTCCCCGACCGCATTGCGCTCGAGCGGCTCCCAGCGCCCGCCACATCATGGGATCGACTCCCCGTCATCCTGAAGATCCTCATTGAGGGTGCGGCGCGACGTGCTGGAAACGGATTTGTTCGCCCAGAAGATGTGGACGCCTACCTGGCATGGAAGCCTGGCGCGTCGGCGGCTGCAACCGGCGATGAGCGCGAACTCCCCTTCTCTCCTGCTCGCGTTGTGCTCCAGGATTTTACGGGCGTCCCAGCGGTCGTTGATCTTGCCGCGCTGCGCGACGCTGCGCGCGAGCTCGGCATCGATCCAGAGCGCATCAACCCACAGGTTCCCGCCGATCTCGTCATTGATCACTCCGTGCAGATCGACCGATGGGCCACCCCAGAGGCGCTCGAGCAGAACGTTGCGCGCGAATATGAGCGCAACGCGGAGCGCTACCAGCTCCTCCGATGGGCACAGGGGGCCTTCGATCGCTTCCGCGTCGTGCCGCCAGGGGCTGGGATCGTCCACCAGGTAAACCTTGAGAGCCTCGCCACCGTGGTGCGCGTTGAGGAGATTGACGGCGCACCACTCGCCTTCCCCGACACCTGCGTCGGCACCGATTCGCACACCACGATGATCTCTGGCCTCGGCGTGCTCGGCTTCGGTGTTGGCGGCATTGAGGCGGAGGCGGTGCTGCTCGGCGAGCCGCTCTTCTCGCCACTCCCAAAGATCGTCGGCCTCAAGCTCACCGGCAAGCTGCCAGCTGGAACCACGGCGACCGACCTTGTCCTCACCGTCACCGAGCGCCTCCGCGCACACGGCGTCGTTGGAGCGTACGTTGAGGCATTCGGCGACGGGCTCGCCACCGTCTCACTCGCCGACCGCGCAACGATCGCCAACATGTCGCCAGAGTTTGGTGCAACCACCACCCTCTTCCCAATTGACCAGATCACTCTCGACTACCTCCGTGTGACCGGTCGCGAGGGCGCGCAGATCGAACTGGTCGAGGCGTATGCGAAGGCGCAGGGACTCTGGCGAACCAGCGGCCACGATCCCCTCTATGACGAAGTTGTCCAGATCAGCCTCAGCGAGATTGTCCCCTCCCTCGCTGGACCGAAGCGACCGCAAGATCGGGTCGCACTCCCGGATCTTGGTACGGGGTTTGAACGAACCTACGCCGATCGTGCCGGATCAAAGGCGCACAGCGCCACCGTAGGTGGGGCCACGATGCGCGATGGTGCGGTGGCGATCGCGGCGATCACCTCCTGCACCAACACCTCGAACCCATCGGTCATGATCGCCTCAGGCCTCCTCGCAAGGAACGCCGTGGCCCGAGGGATGCAGGTCCCAGCCTGGGTGAAGACGAGCCTCGCACCTGGATCACGCGTTGTCACCGCCTATCTTGAGCGCGCAGGGCTTCTTGAGCCGCTCGCGGCGCTCGGCTTCAACGTTGCCGGCTACGGCTGCACCACCTGCATCGGGAACTCCGGACCGCTGGAGAGCGAGATCGCCGCCACCGTGGAGCGCGAAGATCTCCTCGTTGCCGCGGTGCTCTCAGGGAATCGAAACTTTGAGGGGCGTATCCACCCCGCGGTGCGCGCCGCTTATCTCGCCTCACCGCCGCTGGTTGTGGCGCTCGCGCTCGCTGGCAACGTGGTGACAAACCTTGACGTGGATGCGATCGGCAACGATCGCAACGGCGCCCCTGTCTACCTGCGCGACCTCTGGCCGAGCGACGAAGAGATCGCAGCCGCCGTGGCGAAGGCGGCCGACGCCTCGCTCTATCGCAGTAGCTATGCCGACCTCTTCGCAGGCGATGCGCGATGGCAGGGTCTCAGTATCCCAACTGGTCGCACCTATGCCTGGGATCCCGCCTCAACCTATATCGCACGACCAGCCTTCACGGAGAAGATCCCAGCGACAGCTGCACCGATCACCGACGTGAGTAACGCACGCGCCCTCCTCCTCCTCGGCGACTCGGTCACCACCGATCACATCTCTCCCGCCGGCTCAATCCGCGCCGACTCCCCCGCCGGACGATGGATGATTGAGCGCGGAGTCAGCGTTGGCGACTTCAATTCGTACGGCGCGCGACGTGGCCATGACCAAGTGATGATGCGCGGCACCTTCGCGAACATCCGGCTCCGCAATGCACTCGCCGACGGCAAGGAGGGCCCGATCACGAACCACCTGCCGAGCGGCGAACTGCTCGCCGTTGCCGATGCCGCCGCCCGGTATGCAGAGAGCGCCACGCCACTGGTGATCATTGCAGGGAGGGAATACGGCTCCGGCTCCAGTCGTGACTGGGCAGCGAAGGGGACGCAAATGCTCGGAGTCCGCGCCGTCATCGCGGAGTCATATGAGCGAATCCATCGCTCCAACCTGATCGGGATGGGCATCCTGCCGTTGCAGTTCCTACCAGGTGAGAGCGCGACAAGCCACGCTCTCACCGGACGTGAGCGCTTCACGCTGCAAGGGCTTGCCACAGTCACTCCGCGCGGGCGCATCCAGCTACAGGTTGAAGGGAGTGGCGCCGGAGATGCTGCAACTGGCGAGCGACGCGCGATTGAACTGATCGTCCGACTCGACGGGCCGATGGAGCTTGAGACCTACCGTCAGGGGGGCATCATGCCGGCCGTGCTGCGGAGGATGGCGAAGCAGTAACTGCGCATGGTGGGCGATACTGGACTCGAACCAGTGACCTCACGGATGTGAACCGTGCGCTCTAACCAACTGAGCTAATCGCCCGAGGAGCCGATTCTAGACGACTCCTGATCTCCTTCGTGAAGTTAAAGCAGTCCGCGCAGAAACTGTAGTAGCACCATCACGAGGAGTGGCGACCAGTCAAGTCCACCTGTCGTGGGGAGGACTCGACGTATCGGTCCGAGGATCGGCTCGCTCAACTCAATCAGGAGCCGCGCGATCCGACCACTCCCCGCCGGATCCACCCACGAGATCAGGACGCGCCCAAGGACAACGAACCAGAGCGTCTGGAGAACCAAGTCTGCGGCGAGTTGCGGCGTAAATCCCATACCGAAAGCCTACCCGCGCGCCCCGAAGAGCGCGCTGCCGAGGCGCACCTGCGTCGCCCCCTCCTCGATTGCCACTTCAAAGTCGCCACTCATTCCCGCAGAGATGAGCGGCCCGATTTGAAGCCCCTGCGCCGAGGCCGCCTCGCGAAGGCTGTGCGAGAAGGCGACGAAGGAGGAGAAGGTCCTCCGTGCCTCGGTGGAGTCGCTCGTGAGGCGCCCAACAGTGAGCAGCCCCTCAATGGTCAGCGGCGCGCCGCTGAGGACGGCGGCAATCTTTGGAAGGGCCGCCCAGAGCGCGTCTGGCGTGAAGCCAGACTTTGCCGGATCTTCATCAATGTTTACCTGAAGGAGCACCTGGCGAGGAGCAGCGTCTGCTCCGTCAAGCTCCGCAATGCGCACAAGGAGCTCGACGCGATCAACTGAGCTGATGCAATCGGCGGCGACGAGGGCTCGACGCACTTTATTGCTCTGCAACGGACCGATCAGGTCCCATCGTACATCCACGCCTGGGCGCAGCTGTGCAACCGCAGCGCGCTTCTCCTCCAGCTCCTGAACACGATTCTCACCGAAGGCACGCTGCCCAGCATCGATCGTCTCAGCGATGCGCTCTGCGGAGACACCCTTGGTGACGGCGAGAATCTCAACACTTCCCGCTGGACGACTGGCGCGCTGTTCGGCGGCGCGAACGCGGGCGTGAAGCGACGCTAACTGTTCAGCAAGATGAGACATCGCGAGCTACGAGCGGCGGCGAAGGAAGGCGGGGATCTCCAGCTCATCACCAGCGACTGGGGCCGGGCTAATCCCCTCACCCTCCAGCTGCGCTGCGATCGGCTCCTGTGAGACGGCTGGGTGCGTGCTCGGCGTCCATGATGGTGCAGGCGCTACCTGGGCGGGTGTTGCATATGGCGCTGCAGGGGTCGCGGAGGTGCTAGCAGTCGGTGCCGATGCGCTCCAGTTAACACTCCCGTCATCACGGCCGAACGGAAACTCGGTGCGGAGGCTTGCGGCGCTCGCCGTCTGGCTTCGTGCGTTTCCAGCAAAACCTGTGGCGATGACTGTGATCTGTACCTCATCGGCGAGCGTCTCATCGAGCGAGGTGCCAAAGATGATGTTCGCCTCTGGATCAGCGCGTTCGGTGATGTGGTTGATCGCCTCGTTCACCTCATGCAACGTCACGGTGGATGAAGCGGCGACGTTGACGAGCACCCCTGTTGCCCCCTCAATATCAAGCTCAAGGAGTGGCGATGCGATCGCAAGCTCTGCTGCGGCGCGCGCGCGGCTCTCGCCACTGGCACGGCCGATCCCCATCAACGCAGATCCTGCGTCCTTCATGATGCTGCGCACATCGGCGAAGTCCAGGTTGATAATTCCAGGAACGGTGATGACGTCACTGACTCCCTGTACCGCCTGTCGAAGCACGTCATCAGCGATGCGGAACGAATCTTCCATTGAGGTCTGGCGGCTCACAACGTTGAGAAGTCGCTCGTTTGGGATGACGATCATGGTGTCAACGTATTTGCGCAGCTCCTCCGCGGCGGCGTTCGCCACTGCGGCACGGCGCTTACCTTCGAACTCGAAGGGCTTGGTGATGATGCCGATCGTCAGTGCACCGAGATCCTTTGCCACTTTCGCAACAACGGGGGCAGCGCCTGAGCCGGTGCCGCCACCCATACCGGCGGTAACGAAGACAAGGTCTGAGCCATCAAGCGCCTTGCGGAGATTCTCAAGGTCTTCTTGGGCGGCACGCTCGCCAACAACAGAGTCGCCGCCGGCACCAAGTCCACGGGAGATCGCATCACCAATACGGATGCGTGTAGGAGCGTGAGACTTAACCAGCGCTTGAGCGTCGGTGTTCACCGCGATGAACTCAACGCCGAGAAGCTCAGCTCGGATCATGCGATTCACAGCGTTAGAGCCGGCGCCGCCAACTCCAACTACGCGAATTAGCGCAAAGTTCTCAGACTGCGAAGCCATCGGCCTCTCCCCTCCGCTTTACTACCGAACGTCGACCCGCACGTGGGGTCTCCCCCACAGTGTGCAGACCGCCCTCCCGTCGGTTCGTGGGATTGTAGCAGCGCAACGGGCTACGTTGAAGAGGAGCCCCAGGTGGGGGTGCCACTAACTGCGAGCGCGGGAGAAGAGGCCCTTGATCCAAGCGGCGAGGCGACCGACGAGACTCGCCTGGGGCTCTTCGGCGATTCCCGCCTCATCCAGACTGCGCGCGACCCAGGAGAAGAGGCCGAGGATCGCGGCATTTGACGGTCCCTGAAAGTCATCCAGGATGCCCAGCAGTGCTCCCTCTGGGGCGGCGACGCGGACCGGTGCCTTCAGGATGTCTCGAGCGAGGGCGGTGATGCCATCGAGCTGCGCGCCACCACCAGTCAACACCACCCCAGCGCTCGTCGCCTCTGGGCCAGCGACGGCGATCACGCCAGCGATCAGTTCAAACATCTCGCTCATCCGTGACTCGATGATCCTGGCGAGCTCAATACGCTCAATGCGGCGGCCGCCCGGCTCATCTGGCACGGTGTACTGCTCGCTCACGCTCACGGTGCGCAGATCGCAGGTCCCGTAGTTCACCTTCAGCTCCTCGGCTGCGGCGAGGCTCGCCTTCAAGCCGATCGCAACGTCTCGCGTGATGAAGGCGGCACCGATCGGCAGGACGGCGGTGTGGACCACCGCGTTGTTGTGGAAGATGGCGATGTCGCAGGTCTCAGCGCCGATATCTACGAGCACCGTGCCGAGCTCTCGCTCGGTGTCGGTAAGCGTCAGCTCGGCTGCAGCCAGCGACGATGGAACGTAATCATCCACGGCGATTCCTGCCGTCTGCACACACTTCTCAAGGTTCTGAATCGCGGTGGCTCCAGCAGTGATGAGATGGGCGCGCGCCTCCAAGCGATAGGCGACCATACCGCGCGGCTGTTGGATCCCCTCCTGACCATCAACGATGTAGGAAGAAGGGAGGACGTGGAGCAACATGCGGGAGCCAGGGACCTGGATCGCACGGCAGACCTCAAGAACCCGGTCAACATCGTCGTCACGGATCTCACGGTCAGGGTTTGCTACCGCAACCTGGCCGCTCGAGTTCTGCCCCTCAACGTGACTCCCGGATACGGTGATTGCCGCATGCTCAATGTGATAGCCGGAGAGTCGCTCGGCGGCATCAACCGCCGCCCTGATTGCAGCACCCGTCTTCTCGATATCGGTAACGACTCCCTTCCGCATCCCAGTGTTTGCGGCGGTTCCCTTTCCAATGACAGAGATGGAGCCGTCGTCGCCGCCGATGTGGGCAATGGCGCAGCTCACCTTGGAGGTGCCGATATCGATCGCGGCAATCGTCGTGAATCGCTCATCCATCGTTACGCCCTCCCCTTCTGGATGCCATCCCTCGTGCACCGATCATAGCGGCAGGAGCCCTTCGCGGGCCTTGTACGGTGCGTGCGCCGTTCGACCCTGTCGATCACGGGGTCACTGGGCTTCCGCTCGGCGCGGCGCTTGGCGCGCTGCTCGGCTCTGGGCTCGCACCTGGCGGCGCGGGCGGCCGAACCCCTGGCTCGGTGAACGTTCCAGCCTGCCCGTCGGCGAGGATCACCCAGCCAATTCTGCGCTCGCGACCGGCGAGGAGGCTGCGCAGCAGCCGTACCTGACCCGGGAGCATCTCTGGGGGGCGAATCGTTGCGGAGTAGATACCGAAGACAGCGTTCCAGGCGATCCCCTCCCCCTCACCCTGCAGGACGAATCCATATTGCGGATCAGCGACAAGGGTGAGTCGCGTCGCCGTGCTGCCGAGATCGGCGAGCGTAAGGCTGGCGAGCCGTGTTGCGATGTCAACGTCGAGTGGCGTGATCACGTCGCCAGGGAGAAGCGAGGAGCCACCACGGAGGTCGTTCATCAGCGGGAGCTGCTCAACCGCTGCGCGCCCAGCACTACTAAGGAGTGGTGACGTTGTGGACCCGAGCAGCTCGCCGCTCCCACTCATCAAGTAGGTGACACCGCCACTACTCCAACGCAAGAGTGGAGCCTCTTCGCGAATCTCTGCGCGAATCTCTCCAGGGAGCCCGATCCTGACGCGCGCCGATGCAACAAATGGGATCTCGTTGAGCGCCTGCTCAATGCGGCGTGGATCGCTCGTCAAGAGCCCGTCGCCGAGCACGACACCGCTCGCTGCGCTCACCGCACCCTCGTCGAGGATCTGCAGGCCGACGAGACGAAGCGAGTCGATCTTGAAGGTGCCGCTCGAAGCGAGTGCGGGTGGGGCAAGAGTGGCGCCGATCAACAGCACGAGAACGGCGAGGCGCCGCAACGCACGCACCGTCTCTGGGCGGAGTCGCCTTCCTCCGCTGCGTCGCCCTGCAGGTACCGCTTCGCGCGCTACAGGGCGCGGCGCCGTCTCAACACCAGCACGACGACGTTGACCTGCGAGGCCGGGGCGCACACCGAGTGGCGCCTCACCCGGTCCGAACGGACGCGCACCGCCACTGCGGCGAGCAGGTTCGTTTCGCGCGCGGCGGTCGCGTTCGTTCATGAAGCGCGTTGCGACTGCGCCTGCGCTGTCATTACAAGGTCAACGCAGAGGTCGGAGAAGCTGCAGCCCGCAGCGGTGACGAGCGCGGGGAAGAGCGAGATCGGTGTGAATCCTGGGAAGGTGTTCACTTCGGAGATGTACCAGCTCCCCGCCTCAGGTCCACTGGAACGCATCAAGAAGTCCATTCGTGCAAGGCCACGTCCACCGAACGCGCGGAAGAGCTGCAGTGCGGCAGCGCGAAGCGGCTCGCTCACTGCATCAGAAAGATCAGGTGCGGTGGTGGTGCGCGAGACACCATCCGCGTACTTCGCGTCGTAGTCGTAAAACTCACGACCAGGGAAGACCTCGCCAGGGCCATACGCTACAACGGTGCCGTCAGCGCGCTCAAGGAGTGCGATCTCTAGCTCACGCGGTTTGGTGAGATACGGCTCAAGGAGTGCGACGTTACCGTATTCAAGCGCAAGGTCAACGGCGAGTGACCACTCCTCCGGAGTTCGCGCAATGCGTATCCCAATTGAGGAGCCGTGCGCGACAGGCTTCCCGATCAGTGCCCCCACTTCGCTCTGCTCAGCGGCGAACGATGCAATCTCTGCGAGTACCGTTGCGCGCGCCGTACTCCAGCGCGCTGCGCTGATCAGCATGTGTGGCAACACTGGGATGCCGAGTGAGGCGGCGAGATCCTTGAAGCGCGCCTTGTCCATGCCGAGTACCGCAGCGGCAGGGCGTGCCCCTACAAAGGCGACCCCCTTCGCGTCAAGGGCCTGCTGCACATCGCCATCCTCATCACCTGGCCCATGAAGTGCAGGGATGAACACGGCTCCTGGGTGGCGCGCGGTCAGCTCGTTGAGCAACTCGTTTAGGGGGCGGAACGGCGCACTCACCAACGCTGCGGCGCGCGCATCGCTGGTGTACTCGGTTGCTGCACGATCGCCACGAAGGTGGCCGTCTGGGAGGAGCGCGGCGAGGCCGCTGCGCAGGATGAGCAGTTGCGAGACGGCGAGGCCGCGCCCCATGAGGGCGGCGGAGATGGCGCTTCCAGAGACAACGGAGATCTCCGCCTCAGCGCTACGTCCGCCGTAGAGGACAACCACGTGCGGAAGCGACGGCGCACCGTTCAAGCCGCCCCTGATCGTGTCGCTCACTGCGCCCCCTCGCCGAGGAAGACGATCTCTGACTCGAGCGCGATCCCCGCCGTCCGCTGCACTTCAGCAGCGCAGAGGGTGTGCAGCTCGCGGATCTCTGCGGCGGTCGCCCCGCCACGATTTAGTATCCAATTGGCGTGCATGGTGGAGACCTCGGCACCACCGATCCTGCGTCCCTTTAGCCCCGCCGCCTCAATCAGTGCGCCCGCGCTCTGGTCACCCGGCGGGTTGCGAAAGACGCTCCCCGCGCTCGGGATGCCGAGTGGTTGGTGTTCTCGCCGCCAGCGTCGAATCTCTTCCAGTTGGCCGCGAATGAGTTCAGGATCGCCACGTTTCAGTTGGAACGTTGCACCCAAAACCACCTCGCCGCGACCAGCCTCGCCCTTGAATCGCGAGCTTCGGTACGAAAGCTCGAGCGCTTCACGTGGCAGCTCCTCTTCACTCCCATCGGGACGCAAGATCGTGGCGCCCTGAATGATCTGCGCGATCTCGCCGCCGTGTGCGCCAGCGCTCGCCCAGACTGCACCGCCAACGTTGCCAGGGATCGCCAGCGTGAACTCTGCGCCGGTGAGCCCCGCCTCAGCGGCGATCGTGGAGAGCTTCGCCATGGAGAGGCCAGAGTCGGCACTGACCACGCCTGTCGCAGCGTCAACGGTGGCCCCCGCACTTCGATTCAGGATGACCAGTCCGCGGATTCCTGCATCACTGATCACCACATTGCTGCCACGCCCGAGGATCGTCAGCGGCCAGCCACGGCTCTGTGCAAGACGCACTGCACCACGGAGGGTGAAGCGATCCCGGATAGTTGCGAGAAGATCTGCTGGTCCGCCAACCCGCATCGTGGTGTGCTCGGCAAGCGAGGCGTCACGTTCGGCACGAATGCCGAGACGACGCTCGAGCTCTCTCCCCGCCTCGTCACGCTCGCTCCAAGCCGGCATTACGCCCTCACCTTGCCGCTAGGCGCTGCAGCGCCTCAGCGATCTGCAGCGCGGCGTTTGGTTGCGCCAGCGACGCGGCGGCCCTGCCGATCCGTTTGCGTGCCGCGGGATCAGCGAGCACCGTCAGCTCGTGGCGAAGACGCTCTGGTGTGAGGTCCGCGTCATCAATAAGTGTTGTTCCACCAGCGGCGGCGAGCGCCTCCGCATTGGCGCGCTGATGGCCACCAGCGTATGGATATGGGACGGCGATCGAAGCGAGGCCGAGTGCCGCCGCCTCCGCGAGTGTCGATGCGCCCGCGCGACCAAGCAGGAGATCAGCGGCGACGAGCGCCTCCTCCATCTCGCCACTGTGAAGAAAGGCGTACGGAAGATAACGTGACTGCAGGTCGGCAGGGAGCTGGCGCTTCGTTGACTCAGCCTCTGCAAGGCCATCCGCAACGATGTGAATGATCTGCCATGTGGCAAGGAGTTCCGTGAGGATCCCAGAGAGCGCACGCTCAAAGCGCACCACACGTTGCGAACCCCCGAAGATCAAGAGGAGCGGAGTCCCTTCGGCAACTCCGAGCCGTGCACGTGCCGCGGTGCGATCACTGCCGGCGAAGCTGCGCACCGGCGTCCCTGTGACCAGCGTCTCGCGACCACTCCACGGCGCCTTGGTCGCAGTTGCCGCCCACGCTACTGCGCGTGCGCTCGCGAGTGGCGCAATCAAGCGATTGCTTCGGCCTGCTTGAACATTCCCCTCCCAGATGAGGCTTGGGGTGCGCGTCAGCGCGGCGGCGATCAGCGCAGGGATCGCAATGTAGCCACCGGTTGAGAAGAGCACATCAGGTCGAAGGCGCAGCAGATAGCGCACCGCTTGAGGGATGGAGACGGCAAGCGCGATCGCGTCGCGCAGCGTTGCGACAAACCCTGCGCCACTCATGCGCAGGCTCGGCGCGGCGAGGAGCGTCAACGGGTAGCCCTCAACGGGGAGGAGCTCACGCTCAATCCCACGCTGCCCACCGAGCCAGTGGATCTCAGCGTCTGGGTGTTGCTGTCGGAGCGTACGGGCCACGGCGAATCCCGGGAAGAGATGTCCCCCCGTTCCGCCGCCCGCGATCACTACGCGCATCGTTCCCTCCGATCTCCTTGCTCCCCATCGTCTCACGCGAGACGGAGAGGAGGAGCCCAATGGCAGACATCAGTACCAAGAGCGACGAACCACCCTGCGAAAGGAGTGGGAGCGGCACACCCGTCACGGGGAGGAGGGCAAGCACCACCCCAATATTCATGAAGGCTTGCCCGCAAATCCAGACAACGATCCCCGTCGCCAAGAGTGCGCCGAAGGTGTCTGGAGCACGACGCGCAACGCGAAGTCCGCGCACGGCGAGGAGGAGAAAGGCCAGGATCACCATAGTGGTACCTAGTGCCCCGAACTCCTCCCCAACAACGGCAAAGATGTAGTCGTTCCAGGCGTACGGGATGATCACCCCGCCGAGCTGCTGTGAGGTGCCGATTCCAGTTCCGAGCGGACCGCCAACAGCGATCGCGATGAGCCCCTGCAGCGTCTGATAGGAGCTTCCCATCGGATCTGAAAAGGGATCCATCCAGTTACCGAGCCGCGCCGCCTGGTATTCGCGGAGCGAGATCCCAATGATCCCGACCGCCACGGCGACTACCGCTGGGCCGAAGACCCAACGGAGGGGGGCGCCCGCACTAAAGAAGACGGCGAATCCAACGCCAGCAATCACTGTTGCAGTGCCAAGATCCGGCTCAATCAGCACCAGACCGAACGAGAGGCCGATCGCAAGAAGCGCCGGGAAGAGTGTCGACTGCTCAGCCATCGCATGGCCGCGCCGTGAGAGGAAGTCGGCAAGGAAGAGGATGAGGGCGAGCTTCGCCACCTCTGCGGCATGGATGCTGATTGGGCCAACGGTGAGTGCGCGACGGAGCCCCTGCTCGGTTGGGAGAACCATCACTGCACAGAGCAGCCCGAGCGCGACAAACAGGAACGGCGTGGAGAGCAACCTCCAGCGCCGATAGTCCCACTGCGAGAGGAGCGCCATCGCGCCGAGGCCACACGCGGCGAAGAGTGCCTGCCTCCAACCCATGAAGTATGGGTCGTCAGTTGCGGCGAGCGAGTTGAGCGCAGATGAGGAGAAGACCATCAGGACGCCAAGCGCAACGAGGAAGAGCGCTGGCAGAAGGATCCACTGATCCTCTGGCGGTCGTTGCACCCGAAGAATTGATGCGATCACACGCTGCGGTGAGAGTGCTGTGCGTGGCTTACGCTGTGGTGAGAGGCGCACGCCACCAATCGGCGTCCCGGCCACGCGGCGGACGATGCGACTCATACCCGGTGCTCCGCTGGAAGTTCAAGCACAGCGGCACGGAAGGCATCACCGCGCGCGCCGAACGGGTTGTTGAACATGTCGAACGAGGAGCCGATCGGACTCAACAGCACCGTTGCACGCGCCTCACTCTCATGGAGTGATCCGCTCGCACGGTCCTTTGCCTCAGCGAGGAGCGCGCGCGCCATTGCGCCACCACGCGCGGCGGCATCAGGGATGGTCGTTGCTCGGTCAATGCGTTGAAGGCCGGCGCCACGGAAGAGCGCCTCTAGCTCGTCTGCCAGCTCGCCGAAGAGCACCGCGCCACTGCATTGCGCGGCAACAATCGGAGCGAGCTCGGTCAGATCCAGCCCCTTGCTCCGTCCCCCTGCAAGTAAGACGAGTGGCTTACGGAAGCTGCGCACCGCCGCTGCAACCGCATCTGGCTGTGTTGCCTGCGCATCGTTCACGTAGCGAATCCCGTCGAGTACCGCGACCGTTTCAATTCGGTGCGGGATACCGCGGAAGCCAGCAACGGCGGCACGTATCGCGTCTGGTGCAACCCCTGCAACGAGTCCGGCACTGATCGCTGCAAGGACATTACTAATGCTGTGATCGCCAGGAAGAGCGATCTCATCAACGGGCATAATCCTGCCCCCTGGGCCCGTCCCCGCGACTCCCCCACCGAATCGTGCGGCGCGCGGCACGCCCGCCGCAACGATCCAGCCGTCAACGATTCCGACGCCACCTGGCACGGGACGATCGCGTCGATATCCAACAGTGGTCACGCGCCCGATCCCAGCGAGCCCCGCCGTGACAGGGTCGTCAAGATTGACGACCAGAACGCCATCCGAATCTACGCGGTCGGCGAGGAGGCGCTTCACCTTGCGATACCCCTCAACACTGCCGTGACGATCAAGATGGTCAACCGTGATGTTGGTATAGACGGCAACATCAACGCTGCTGACAATCGTGGGGAGTTGCAGCTCTGATAACTCCAGCACAACGCGCGTTGCCTCAGAGAGTCCAGACGCCTTGCCGATCAGCGGAACACCATTATTGCCACCGAGCTCCACGGGGCTGGTTGGATCAGCGGCAAGGATGGTTGCGATCAGGTTGCTCGTGGAGGTCTTCCCCTTCGTCCCAGTGATCCCGATCCGCCAACGCGTACCGAGAAGGCGCAGCGTCCACTCTGGCTCACTGATCAGGAGCGCCTCTCGCTTCGCTGCGTCTCCCTCTGGGCCGATCGCGCGCACGGCGTATTCACGTAACGGTCCAGCAACCGACTCCTTCACTGACGGGAAGCCGAGTGTGACCGACGGGCTGTGCACCACAAGATCCGCCGTTGCAAGGAGCGGAGCAAGGGCGGCCCCAGCGCCGAAGGCGAGGGTGACGCCGCCAGATGCGAAGCGGTCAGTCGCCGCCTTAAGCGTCCCCGCCTCAGCACTGTCGTGCAACGTGACGTTCGCTCCATGCGCAGCGGCAAACTCGGCGACCGCCTGTCCGGTGCGTCCCGCACCCAACACCACGACCCGCGCCCCCTTGAGGCTCCCCGCGGCAACCGCGGTGGCGCTCAGGTCGCTAAGCGAGAGCGCGCCACCCACAGTTACGCCCCAACGCCGCGCGTGGCGAGAAAGACGACGATGCCGAGGATGCCGCCGATGGCACCGATCACCCAGAAGCGGAAGGTGATCTGCGTCTCCGCCCATCCGAGTCGCTCAAAGTGGTGATGGATCGGCGTGAAGAGGAAGATGCGTCGACCGGTGAGTTTCACGCTCGCCACCTGCAAGATCACCGAGCCTGTTTCAACCACAAAGATGATGCCGATCAGCGGAAGGAGCAGGATGTGTCCCGTCACAAGGCCTGTCACTGCGAGCGCGGCACCGAATCCGAGCGCCCCTGTATCACCAATAATCACACTCGCCGGATGGATGTTGAACCAGAGGAAGCCAATGAGTGCTCCGGCGATCAACGCACAGATGATGGCAACGTTCAGCTGCCCTGGGGCATTCAGGAGCGCGATCACCATGTAGCTGATCCAGGCGAAGACCATCGTCCCGCCAGAGAGGCCATCAAGCCCGTCAGTGAGATTGACTCCGTTACTCGTGGCGACGATTGCCACCACAGCGACAGTGATCCACAGGATCGGCGCGATCGGCACCTCGCCAACGAGTGGGACGACGAGTGAGGCGAAGGCGAAGTGCTGCTGGATGTAGACCGCTGAGATGATGGAGACGCCGATCTGCCAGAGCAGCTTCTGGCGCGCAGAGATGCCGATTCCAGTGCGCGCGTTGAGCCAATCGTCGAATGCACCGACGAGCGATACGCCGAGAAGCGCAAGGAGGATTGCGTAGGTGGAGGCGTCAACCGCATCAAGTAGCAGTGAGAGCGCAATCACCACAACCACAAGGAGGAGCCCACCCATTGTGGGCGTCCCCTCTTTCACAATGTGCCAGTCAGGACCAAACTCGCGGCGCACGCGCTTCCCGAAGCCACCATGTCGAAGCAGACGGAGGTAGGCGGGCATGAGGAGGCAGACGCAACCGAATGAGAGGACAAGGGCTTGAACAATGGCAATCATGCGTTGCCTCCACTCAGGCGCTCATCCAGCGCGGCGACGAGTCGCTCGAGCGCCACGGAGCGTGACGCCTTGACCAGCACCGTATCTCCAGTACGCGCGCGATCGGCGATCAAACCTGCACCCGCGATGATCCCCTGCTCGTCTGCTGAGAGCCGCACGATCTGATCAACTGGCATCCCTGCAGCGCGGGCACCGGCGGCGATCCCATCCGCTTCGGTGCCGAAGAGAAGCAGCATCGCGAGGCCACTCTCGGCGGCGGCGCGACCGATTGCTTCGTGTGCGGTGGCAGCGTATTCACCAAGCTCTCCCATCGCCCCTAGCGCAGCGAAGCGCGCACCTGTTGCGCTGGAGAGCGTTGCGAGTGCCGCCGCCATGCTGCTCGGAGCGGCGTTATATGCATCGTCAATCAAGCGAACACCACCGATGGTGCGCACGCTCGCCCGACCGCTCGGTAGTTGCACCTCACTCAGACGGCTTGCGGCGGTACGCAAGTCAAGGCCACACACCTTCGCCACCGCGATCGCGAGCGCCGCAGATCGCGCAAACTGCGCACCGAAGAGCGGCAGATCAACCTGGAGTCGCTCTTCATCAACGCGTAGCTCCACTCGTGTGCGCGCCGTCTCTTGGTCAAGCTCCACACTGACGATGTGCACATCGGCCCCTTCAGCATGCCCAGCGGTAAGGACGCGTGCTGGTCCGCGCGCGGAGAGTCGCATCACACGGGCATCATCGGCGGCGAGGATCGCCCAGCCGTCAGCCGGCAGAGCGGCGATGAGCTCCCCCTTCGCCGATTCAATCGCATCAAGTCCCCCCGCACGTTCGGCGTGTACCGCATCAATCGCCGTGACCACACCGATGCGCGGCTGCGCCATCTCGCAGAGGGCGCTGATCTCGCCGCCAACGTACATCCCCATCTCGGCCACAAAGCGCTCTGTGCCGTCTGGAAGATTCAAGAGCGCAAGCGGGAGTCCAATCTCATTGTTCGCATTCCCTGGCGTCGCCGCCACCCGCTCCACCTGGCCGCCGAGTGCGCTGTAGATCGCCTCCTTGGTCGTCGTCTTTCCTACTGATCCAGTGACGCCAATCGTCTCTAGGTCAAAACGGGCACGCCATGCCGACGCGAGTTGACTCAACGCCGCAACACCGCTCGGGGCGCTGAGGATGGAGACCCCGCGCTCAGCGGCTAAAGAAAGGGCGAGCTGGAGATGCTCGTGGACCGCATTGTTGCCACCCTCTTCAAGGAGGAGTGCGCCCGCCCCCTGCTCGATCGCATCGAGAAGGTGCAGGCGGCCATCCGTCACCGCACCAGGGAGGGCAACGAAGAGCGCGCCGCGGCGTTCCGCGATGCGTCGTGAGTCAACCGCTGCGCCGCGAACTGGCGTCGTACCGTTGTGCAGCAGCGTGGCGCCAGCAAGTCGTGCCAGCTCTGCGCCGCCAGTGGCAAGGAGGCCGCTCACGCGTGTCGCCTTCACGCTCGTCACACTCATGTCCGCCGCAACGCAGCGTGCCGACGAAGAGGGTCCCCGCCCACCAGCAGACCCACCAGAGCGGAGGGTTCCGGTGCCCTGTGGTGGGCGGGGGAAGTTGAGCCGCTCCCAGTCGTGGGTACGGCGGGGGGAATGTTGAAGAGTGAGGCAATCTCCTCTGCAATCCTGCGGAAGAGTTCAAAGGATTCAATGTTGTTCTGGATGTTCCCCTGCGTGTTCACAGTCGGCGTCCCGCGTCGAATGGAGACCGCAACCACGTACTCAGGAGCGGTGCGGCCGATCCAGCCCACATAGGTGAAGTTGAAGTGGCGCTTATCCCAGCCGGCCGTACCACCGTTCTTCTCTTTGGTAAGCCAGATCTGCGCGGTGCCACTCTTGCCTCCAGAGGCGTAAAGGGGGATATTCGCCAGGCGGGTGTAGAGCGGCACGATCCGTGTGAGTCCCTTCGTCATCTCAATCATCTGCGACGAGACACGCGCGGACGTTGCGAGCCCACGCGTGGTAATCGGCTGCTCAACACCATTAATTGCGTGAACGACGCGAGGCCGAACGAGCACGCCACCATTAAGCATGGCCGAGTATGCGGTGGCGAGCTGCATCAGCGTCACGCTGACACCCTGTCCGAACGAACCGTTCGCAAGGTCAAGTTCGCTCCATCGTTGCTCTGCTGGGCTATTCACAAGTCCCTGACTTTCTCCCGAGAGGTCAATTCCCGTCTTTCCGCCGAAGCCGAAGCGCAGCCAGGTTGCATAGAGTCGCTGTGAGGCATCACTTGTACTCTTCCCGAGAGAGAGTGCGATCTTTGAGAAGATGACATTTCGACTCCACGCGAACGCCTCACTCAGGGTGAGCGCACCTTTTGACCGGTGATCGGCGTTGCGGACAGCGTTCATGCCGTTGTCTAGTTGAAGAACTGACTCATCGTTGATCACTGTCTGTGGCGTCACGACGCCGCTTTCGATTCCAGCAACACTAGTGATCGCCTTCATCACGGAGCCCGGCTCATAGACGCTACTGATTGTTGGATCTATAAAGCGACGCGGATCGCGAGCGGCGGTGACATTGAAGCGATTCGCGTTGTATGAGGGCCATGAAGCGGAGGTGAGGATATCTCCGGAGTAGGGATCCATCACCACCACGCTGACCGACTCAGCCTGGTTTGCAACTCCAGCGGCGGCAATCTCTTGCTCAACGAGTGTCTGCAACCCCGCGTCAATACAGAGCTGGAGGTCCACTCCTGGAAGTGCAGCTGAGACCTCAACCTGGCGCTCGATGCCATCCGCACCGCGCTCAGTTCGTGTGATCTGTCTGCTCCCCGCCAGCTGCTCGTTGTAGTACGACTCAATGCCGTACTGGCCAACCCCATCGCCGTTGACAAATCCGAGCACGTGGCTCGCAAGGCTGCTCTCTGCCGCACCGCCCGGTTGCGGGTAGTAGCGCATGCGAACTGGAGTCAGTGCAATACCTGGAAGCTCTCCGGCTGCGGCTGCGGATCTCACGAGGCCAGCCTCTTCGTCGGTAAGCCCAGGGTGAAGGATGCTCCACTGACGCGTGGAGTTGAGCCCCGCGGTAAGGCGTGAGGCGGCCTCCCCATCAAGCTCCAGCAGCGTAATGAGCGCGTCGCGCACTGAGACCTTCTCCTCGGCGCTGAGCGCTGAAGGCTGCGCAACAAGCTGCTGGCGCATCACGGTGCTGGCGAGGACCACGCTCCCGCTCCGATCGGTGATGCTGCCGCGAAGTGGATCTGCAACGGCGGTATCGCTGATTCGACTCCCTGCCGCTTCGAGGAGGCGCTCGCGGTCAACGAGCTGCCACTGCGCCAAGCGGCCGAAGCAGAGCGAGCCTGCAACGATGAGGACGGCGGCTACGACGAGGGCTCTTCCTTGCGCATCGGTCCGCACCACGCGCGGATCGTGCGCCATCTCAGCGCCCCTCGACGATCAGTGGATCGGTGAGTTGACTAATCCCGAGCTCAAAGGCGCGACGTCGCACCGCCGGCTCGCGTCCAAGGCGACTCATATCCGTCTCGCCCATACGAATCTGCTCAACAATGCGTGCCTGCTCACTGATCAGTGTCTCTTTTCGCGCCGCCGCAGTGGTGACCTCAAGGCTGAGGTAGAGCATCACGAAGGCGGCGGCGAAGACCGCCGCACCCACAGCGATCACACTTGAGAGTTGCGTGCCGAAGAGTCCAGATCGGTCAGTAGAGTTCCAAGCCGATACCCCAATCCGGCCACGGGGCCGTAGCCCAGGCACCACTGCAGTGCGCGGCACCGCTGCGCCAGGGAGGGGGCGTGAACCGGTGCGAATCGAACCGCTCCCGCTCACTCCAGGGAGTGGCTGGAAGGCTTGTCGAATTGCAGCTCGCTGTCGTGCGGCAGCGGCGGAGCGCCCATCAGCAACGCGCTGTTGCGTGATCGGCGCGATCAGTTGCGCACCGCGGAGTGGTCGACCGATCGCCGTCATGCAGCCACCGCCAAGCGTTCAGCAACGCGCATCTTTGCACTACGACTGCGCGGATTCTCCGCAATCTCTTCTTCAGACGCGATGATCGGTTTATCTGTAATCAGCCGAAGCGTTGGAAGCTGCCCGCATCCGCAGACTGGGAGTCGCGGCGGGCAGATACAGCCACGCGCAGCGGCGGCGAAGGCGCGCTTCACAATGCGATCCTCCAGCGAGTGATACGTCAGCACCACAATCCTTCCGCCAGCCGCAAGGAGGCGGATGGAGGCATCAAGTGCGGTAGCGAGTGCAGTGAGCTCATCGTTAACGGCAATTCGCAGCGCCTGGAAGGCTCGTGTTGCCGGATGAATCCGCGATGGCTTCCCCGGCCGCGTTGCAACCTCTTCAATGAGTGCTGCAAGATCCTCTGCCGTAGTAATTGGTGTTGCGGCTCGGCGCGCCACAATCGCTCGCGCGATCTTATTCGCCTGTGGCTCTTCACCATATTCGCGAAGCAGTCCAGCAAGTTCATGAACGTTCAGGTGTGCAAGGAGCGCCGCCGCAGACTCACCCTGAGACGAATCAAATCGAAGATCGAGTGCGCCGCCAGCGCGAATTCCAAAGCCGCGCTCGCGATCAACGAGCTGATCAGACGAGAGGCCTAGATCAAAGAGGATTCCGTTGCTGCTCGTAAATCCTGCAGCCGCCGCCGCTTCGGCGATGCGCGCGTTGCTCCCCTGGAAGGTGTGGAGGCGATCACCAAATGGTGCGAGTCGCACACGCGAGCGTGCAATCGCCGTTGGGTCTGCGTCAATACCAAGGAGTTGACCGTTCGGCGAACTCGCCGTCAGTACCGCCTCTGCGTGGCCGCCGCCGCCGAGATTTGCATCGATGTAGTGCCCGCCGGCGCGAATTGCAAGTCCATCAAGCGATTCGCGCAGCAAGACTGGTTGGTGAAGCGTCGACTCATGCGCAGCACCGCGCGCCTGCAGCATTAGAAACCGAGCCCTTCCAGCTGCGCGGCAAGCGCATCAGAGGACTCCATCCCGCCGCGATAGGTATCCCAACGTGCAGGTGTCCAGATCTCTGCGTGATCGCGTGCGCCAACGACCATTGCCTCGCCCTCAAGGCGACTCCAGGTGCGCAACGTGCCCGGGAGGAGGAGGCGCCCCTGCGCATCAAGCTCAACCTCGAATGCGCTCCCGAAGAGGAAGCGGCCGAACTCGCGTGCACTCGCATTTCCGGTGGGGAGTGCCGCGACCTTTGCGGCGAGGTCGTCCCAGGCGGCACGCGGGAAGATTGCTAGGCAGTTATCAAGCCAACGGGAGACGAAGGCGCCGTCGTCGAGCTGCGCACGGAAGCGCGCTGGGACGGCGACCCGTCCCTTGCCGTCGATCGTATGGCGGTATTCGCCAGTAAACACCTGTACCCCCTCCGCGGTGGCCCTCGGGGATGGGTACCCCCACCACACCCCACTTACAGCCACTTCAGTGCATTCTGCCCCCACCATCCCCACCTGTCAAGGGGTGCGCGGGAAGAGGTCCCCTGAGCAGGGGGTGAGCGTGAGGAGGAGTCGGCGAGATGGTCTGTAAGCCGGGTTCTGTCCCCCCTTTCGGGAGGGGCGGCCATCCATCTAGGCCACCGATTACTCGGTGGCTCGAGCGATCAACCCGGAGACCCTGGCGGTGCGCCAGTTCCGACCACAAGGGCCGAAGCGTCCCCCTATTTGACCTTGCTCCAGGCAGAGTTTGCCGCGTTTCACCCCGCCTCCGAGCCGAAGCTCAGTGGCGGACTCGTCTCTGTGGCACTAGTCCGCGCCTCGCGGCGGACGGGCGTTACCCGCTGCCTTACACCTTGGAGCCCGGACTTTCCTCGAACGCACCCGAGGGTGCGCTCGCGGCCGTCCGACCATCTCGCCGGAGGGGAGTCTAGCGCGCCGGGACCTCCACGACGAGCCCATCAAAGCCGGCAAGCACCCCATCAGGGAGGCGCGCCGAGAGCTCCTGGTAGTCAAGGTCGTGATCTAGGTGGGTGAGGATCGCGCGGCGCGGCTCAAGCGCCGCGATCACGGCGAGCGCCTCCTCCACCGTCTGATGCGTTGGGTGCGGAAGGTCACGCAGCGCCGAGATGATCAGCGTGTCGAGCCCCTTCAGCCGCTCGCGTGAGCTCGGCGCCACCGAACTCACATCGGTGAGATAGGCAACGCTGCCGCTGCGCCAGCCGTGCGCTGGACGACGACCGTGAACCAGTGGGATCGCCTCAAAGGTGCGACCGCGAATCTGCACGTGCGGACGCGCCTCCACCAGCCGGAGTGCTGGGATCCCGTGTCCGGGTGCGGTCCGCCCGTCAAAGGCGTACTCCCAACGACGAAGAAGTTCAACGCAGGTCTCAGGTCCGGCACCAACCTCCATCACCGCATCCTGTGCATCAGTGTATGCGCGCAACTCGTCAATGCCACCGGTGTGGTCCACGTGAATGTGCGTGATCAGCGCGCCATCAAGGCGCTCCAGCCCAATGCGAAGCGCCTGCTGCCGAAGATCCATTCCTGGATCAATCACCACGGCGCACGACGTATCCGTCGCAGTGTCGCGCCACTCCAAGAGAAGCGAGCTGCGCAGCCGCTGGTTACGAGCATCTCTTGTGAGGCAGACCTCGCAGCGACAGCCAACGCGCGGCACACCACGCGATGCGCCCGTGCCGAGGAGTGTGAGTCGCGTAGCCGCACCATCCGCCTCTGAGACTGGAGTGTCGCTCGCTGCACGATTCGATGCGCCGCGAGATCGCGCCACGTCATCTGGTCGACGCACCACCCATGCTGGACCGCCGCGCAGTGCACGATCAAGCCCTTCATTCGCGAGCGCATCAGCCTGGCCGTTCTGCTCGCGAGGGACATGCGCCGCACTCCATTGCGTGAAGCGCTCAAGTCGCGCACGCGCCTCGTCACAGAGCGGTGCAAGCTTCGCATCTCGCACACGCCAACGGCCGTTGAGCTGCTCAACAACGAGCTTGCTATCTAGTAGGAGTCGCAGCTCAGATGCGCCGAGCTCGGCGGCGAGTTCAATCGCAGAGATGACCGCCTTCCACTCCGCAACATTGTTCGTCGTCGTCCCGATCGCGGCGGAGATGGTTGCATCGGGGAGTGCATCTGGTCGGTCAGACCCATCGCGTGACGCGTCATAAAGTGCAACGCCAATTGATGCTGGACCAGGATTCCCCCGGCAGGCGCCGTCTGTCCTGCCGATCAGCGAGCGCATGGCGCGCTAGCCGCGCGAACCGATCGCCGAAGAGACTTCAAGGATCGCCTTCGTGATGTTGATCCCGCGCGGGCAGGCATCAACGCAGTTGAAGGTGGTGCGACAGCGCCACACGCCATCTTCGTTACTCAAGATCTCAAGACGCTCGTCAGCCCCCTGGTCACGTGAGTCAAAGATAAATCGGTGCGCGTTCACGATTGCCGCAGGGCCAACGTATTCGGGCTGCGCCCAGAAGCTCGGGCAGGAGCTCGTGCATGCCGCACAGAGGATGCACTTGGTGGTGTCGTCATAAACGTCGCGCTGCTCCTGTGACTGCAAGCGCTCCCCTGTCCCCTCTGGCTCGTCGGCGACGAGGAACGGGAGGACGGATCGGTACTTGCCAAAGAACTCATCCATATCGACCACGAGATCCTTCACCACGGGGAGGCCTGGGAGCGGAGCGACGCTGATGCTCTTTCCTAGCTGCTCAACGCGCACCTTGCAGGCCAAGCGATTCCGCCCGTTAATGAGCAGCGCGTCGGAGCCGCACACTCCGTGGGCGCACGAGCGTCGGAAGGTGATGCTCCCGTCGAGCAGCTCCTTTGCGCGCGTCAGTACGTCAAGGACGCGATCCATCGGCTCAACTGGGACGCGGTAGGTCTCCCAGTGCGGCGCGCTATCTCGCTCAGGATCAAAACGCTGGATCTTCAGCTCAACATCCATCACGCCTCCTAATACACGCGTGGCTTCGGCTCAAACTTGGTGATCGTCACCGGCTTGTAGTCAAGCTTGGTAGCGGGTGCCTGATCAGCGCCGCGCCAGACCATCGTATGCGCCAAGAACTTCGCATCATCGCGCTCTGGATAGTCTTCGCGGCTGTGCGCGCCACGCGACTCTTTTCGCGCAAGGGCGGAGACGGCGGTTGCCTCAGATACATCAAGCAGGTAACCAAGCTCACGCGCCTCAAGCAGGTCCGTATTGAATACGCTCCCCGTATCCTCAACGCGCACGTGCTGGTACTCCCCCTTCAGTCGCTGAATCTCTTTCACGGCGCTGGTGAGGAGTGTCTCGTCTCGATACACGCCTACGTTCTCCATCATCACGTCGGCCAGCGCACGGCGGATCTCCGCTGGGCGCACCCCCTCGGGTCGGGTGGAGAGGGCGAGCATCTCCTCGCGTATCGCTCGTTCGGCCCCCGCAACGTGCTTCGGGGCGGTGGTTGACTTGCAGATCTCGGCCATCCGCTTCCCGGCGCGCTTGCCAAAGACGAGGAGGTCTACGAGCGAGTTTGTCCCAAGGCGATTCGCGCCATGGACGCTGACGCAGGCAACTTCACCAGCGGCGAAGAGACCAGGGACGACGCCACCTGCGGCGTTCGCAAGGACCTCGGTCTCAAGGTTCGTTGGCACGCCACCCATCGCGTAGTGCGCCGTTGGCTGCACTGGCACCGGCTCGCTGATTGGCTCAACGCCCTGATAGACGCGCGCGAAATCTGTGATGTCTGGGAGCTTCTCT
>JACCDP010639637.1_pt1 | contig 32585 bp, 29 predicted proteins | sample 7445841 | NCBI WGS metagenome assembly JACCDP01 (sample SAMN15323441, study PRJNA562643) | freshwater metagenome | isolation source: river surface water | place: USA:Blue River Watershed | collected 2017-08-17 | reverse complement strand
GTAATGAATCGCACAGTTTGTCTGTTTCTCTATGGCTCATGCTTTTATAGTTGCTCCAAGTGTTGCGATGTTGGCAGACCCATGTTGAATCATAACTTGTTCAACTGAGAACTCATGCCCATCAGTTCCAATTCCAACAATGTTGAATCCTTGTTGCCAATTCATAGCGGTTCCATATGATGCGTCAAGTGAACACAAGCAACCACCTTCAAAACCATACAATTGCTTTTCTGGCTTTCTACCGATTGCTGGGATTCTCTGACAGGAGGAACCAATACGGTGAGTATGACCATGCAATATGCTGGTATGCCACTTGTCAATTTCGCCTCTTGCGGAGTTACCACCGTTCTTTCTAACAGTAGTGCCGTGGGTGACAACAAGATCATTCAATTCCACGAAATCGACATGTTTGACTTTATCTTTAAAGTCTCCCAAGAATACATTTTCGTAACTTAGAATTTCTGAGATATTACTGAGTGAACCAAGTTCACCGATACGCTCAGAGAGATAACGTCTCCATCTACCATCAATACTCTGTCCAGAGTGATTGGAAGTGGTTTCATAAATCTTGGCATTACCAGAAACAGAGAGAAGGCTGTTCAGGAATTTGTGGTATCTCACACGCTCGTCCTGTAGTGACCAACTTGATTTGATATCCTTGGGATATCTGGAGATTGCCAAGAAGTCCATAGTATCACCATTCAACACGATGATCTTTGGCTTTATTTGTTCGACAGTCTTAAGAAAGACATCGATTGCTTTTTGGTCTTCTGTTCCAAAGTGGAAGTCTGATCCAACAATGGCATAATTTGTATGCGTTACACTCGCACTAGGTTTTGATGCTTCTACCTTGATCGGGGCTAGGTTTGATAGAAAATCGAGAATCTCTTCTTCGGTTTTCTTGAACCTCATTTTACCGTCTCGGTTGAGGTTTTCATAATAATAGCCTTCGCCATCATCTTCATCCTCGTATCCTTCATCTTCTTCATAAGCCACAACCCAATCTCTTGCGGTTGATTTTGGAACACCATACACATCGTAAATATCCGAATATGTCATTCCCTTATTAATTCTTGCGTCTATAACTTGTTCTTTTAGTGTCATGTTTTTATTTGTTTTGATTCAGACGATCACGTATATCTTGTATCATTTGCAATGTTTCTGCTTTTGATGGAACACTGTATAAACTAGTTATTTCAGTCTCAGCTTCTTCTTTAGTATCGTGATGTGAATGAATTGATTTCTTATTCTTGTCCTTGTTATATTCAATTACAACATAAGACCCATCGTTTTGATACTGCACATAATACTTGATGTTTTTGCTGCTCATCCTTTATATTTAGTCCGATAATACTCAATCGTCCTGTCGATTCCCTCTTCGAATCGAGTTAGCTGGAAATTTCTCTCATATGTTCGGCTGGTCAATGCATACCTGAAGTCATGACCTGCTCTATCTTTAACATACTCAATGTGAGTGTCAAGAGGGTCATTTGGGTGAATTTTGCCAATTAGTGTCTTTGCGAGTTCAATATTGGTCAATTCGTGACCAGAATGAATGTTGAAGACCCGATCAGTTCCAATAAAATTGGCAATCTCAAGAACACTTTTATTGTGATCATCAACATAAATCCATTCCCTAATATTCTCACCAGTTCCATAAATAGGAATCTTTTTACCATTTAACAATGACCTTAAAATGGTAGGAATGAACTTTTCATCATCTTGGGATGGGCCATAGTTATTACAGCACCTAGTCACCATTACATCCATTTTATAGGTTTCATAGTATGACAACACCACAAGGTCAGAAGATGCCTTAGAAGACGAATATGGGCTTCTAGGAGCCAATTTGCTATGTTCCGTAAATGGATCGTCCTCTACCCCCAAATGACCATATACTTCATCCGTAGAAATATGGATAAAACGCGCATTTGGGTGATTCTTACGAATATACTCAAGAAGCTTTGCAGTTGACACTACATTGTTCACGATGAATTGTGAAGGATCATCAATACTGCGATCTACATGAGATTCTGCGGCAAAGTGGAACACATAGTCAAATGAATATCCAGCTAAATCTCTGGAATAATTCGTTTGGTTAAAATACTCAACTAAATCATCACCTATATCATGAAATGTATTACCATTCTTAGTTTTATTTTTAAGATATAAAACATCGATAGTTGATTTATCACCATCTACTATGGTGTTCACATCCGCAGAAGCACCCTTTCCCCGCTTATCGATATTGACTATAGTGAGGTCCGTATATAAGCCATCTACCAGCTTTATGAAGTTGGTTCCGATGAACCCTCTTCCACCTGTGACGAGTATCGTTTTGCCGTTCAGATTTACCATTTCACACTAATTTACCATTGAATTGCCATTAGTCAAGCCTAAATATAAAGGATGAGTGACGAAGACACTGACGAGAATACAATTGATGACATCATTTCCCAGCTAAAGAATCAGGGGAAGTCATTGAACAAATTATCGAATAACATACCAAACATAGAAAAAGATGAAATTGAAAAATTCATCATAGATAATGCATCTCAAGTAGTGACTGATTGCGTTGAAATGATCAGCGATATCAAAAACGAAATCGACATCACTGATCCCAATCCAAGAGTGATTGAAAGTGCTGCACAATTAGTGCAAGCGTTTACTGCTGCATTAGACACATTGACAAAGCTCAAATTATCAGATGATAAGTTAAAGTCTCAAAAGGAACTCAAGAAACTTGACATCGCTGGTAAAATGGAATTGAATGCAGGTAAGGAGAAAGAGAAGACAGAAGGAATCTTCTTATCCAGAGAGGAAGTAATCAAAGGTCTTCTTTCATATAAAGAAAAAGAAGTAGTGGAAGAGAAAAAGGTGGAAGATCCACCGATTGATGTTTAAGCGTCTCCGTCTCCAATTTGTCCAGTATTGCTGTGGAGTTTGTATTCTCTATCTTTCTCAACATCTGTAACAATCAGAACAGCTTTTCTCTTCTCATCTGAATCGTATTCATCGCCAAGAAGATCCAAGTTAACAACCCTACTTTCATCGCCATCTTTGACTGTTTTCTGAATGACGCTAGGTATAGCAACTGATTCGTTCTTACTTGAATCGAAATAATTGAACTTTTTGAATTCGGAGTAGAGTCTGTATTTTTCATCTCCTATTTGACCTTTAATAGCAGAAAAAACACTATCAGATATTTTTGAAATAGTGGTTCTATATGCTCCATCCTTGACCATCTTATTTCCATGTGCTGTCTTGACCAATGCACCAGATAATTCCTTTTCGTATCTGTTTTGTGGATTTTTGTCCATGATTGGTGATGTGTCGTCCATTGCGTATACACCAGCTATAGATGTTCTGAATACATCTTCGACACCTTTCACGGAATCATTCACAGTGGCTTGCATATAGGATGGTAACTTGGTATATACATCAACTGTCGTTCCTAGTGGATATGGAGAATCAGGATAGATTGTGGTATTTGTAGTGGTTGATTGTTTATCACCAACACATCCAATTGTTTCTGGAAGATCTGCGAAGTAAATCTTATCTCCGCTCATATCAGCAATGAACTTACCAAGTGGGCCATTGGTTAGTACATCGACATAATACTTCAAACTGAATACGTCCAACTTACTTCCTTCCGCATCCATCTTGTTGATGAACTTCTGTAATTGATCCAACCCTAATTCATAGATCTTCTTGAATTCGATCATGAACTCGATATCAGTAGATGAAAACGCATCACCTAAATTGGTGATATTGTTAATGTCTTCTTGATCAAAACAAATTGATCTAAGTAATTCAACCTTGTTTGTCATTTTTTGCCTCCTGACTCATAACGGTGGAGTTGCGATCCATACGTCTGACAACAGCATCGTCTTTTTTGTTTTTTCTCTTAATGTATTCATTATGATCCAGATAAGCATTTGCTGCTTTCTGATATTCCCCATTTTTAAGAAGCTTAACGAATTCAAAATCCTCGCTTGGTTTTTTCTTGTTGACCATATCCCCTCTAAAATCAATATCAACCAGTGTCTTTTTCAACTCAGGTGAAAACTCATTCCACTTTGGCCCAAATCTAGCCTTGACTCTATCAACATGCCCTTGGATCTTGGTCTGAAACATTTCTTCTGCTTTTTGTGGCGTGATAGCACTTCCATGTTTCTTCACAAATGCGTTTTTTCTGCTATTACTTCCAAGTAAATAGCCAACTCCAATTGTCCAGTGTCCCTTGTCGTCTTTATATGGTTTCAAATATTTCTTATTTGATGGGTCTGCCATGTTGTTTCCATGAATTTCATATGGTCTAATATAATCAGCATATTCACTTACCTTTGGATCTGGTGTAACCTTTGGCTTAAGCTTCTCCATTGGTTTGATCACCTTGAAATGTTTCATCATTTCTTCCTTTTTCTGTTTGGATGGTTTGACTAATACGGGTGAATTGTATTTCTTAATGAGATTGTCTGCAATTTTATCAAATGGAAGTTCAGGATGCATATCTGCTGCCTTCTGTGTTGCCACTATTTTCTCTTGTGGTGTTTCTGGTCTACTATCGATCTGTTTTTCAATATCACTAGTATTATACGTAGTGGCTCCTAGAGTCAGCAATGTCAATAGCAACTCTTTTACACCTTCATCAAATTGTAGCTTTGGTTCTTCCATTATTCAATGTCTTCCTTTATTTTTGCGTTTGGCCCGATGTATGTCTTTGTACAGAATATGGTATTACTGTAGAAGTTTCTAGTAAAGTTATGGTCAATATGAGTAATTAGCCATCTACCCAATAATTTCTCATCACTTTTCAAAACTTGTCCGTTCTTTTTAGGAGAAAAGATATCAATAAACTTACCACTAGTTCTACTGACAACTCCTAAATTGGAAAACGTCAGTTGAAGATTCTGGAAAGTCAGAAAGTTATGCATTTCTGCCTCTACTATATTTACTGCATGGTTGATATCCCAAGGTAAATGAAACTTGATGAACTTCCTTTTGGTTGTGTTGTTCTTGACTGCAAATTCCTTTGGTTCTCCCCCTAAAGATTTGAATTGTTTTACAAACTTACTAGCCCATCTTTGTCTCACCTTCTCAAAATCTAGTTTTTTGATAACGTGCTTACCCAATACATTGTTGTATCCAATCACCAAAGCATTGATGAAAAAGTCTGTAGTCCATCCATATTGTGGAGTTGAGTATCCTAGGTTTCTCAATGTCCCAATGTGCTTCGCCATAGCAGAATCAATATTTGGATTGTTGGGATTATCGACTCCAATTTCGTTAACAAGATCCGCCACCGCAAACGATTCAATTAGATTCTTTTTATTGTCAGAGTATATCTTTGAGATTAGATCAAGTCTGTATTTATTAGTATTACGATCAAGATTAATTATACCTTTCACGTATAAGTCTCCATCCTTGGCATAGAATATTCTCATGAAATAGCGAATAACGTCCATGTATCTGAATACCGATGGTGGTGTGTAATTCTCTATTTGAAAATCACCACTTTCCCAATTGTCACCATCCACCTTATCTTCACCTAATATCTCAATGAATATATCTTTCAGAATGTCTCCAACTTTACCAGTGTAACTTTTACTATATGGAAACTTTTCAGAAAACGCAACTGAATCCTTTGATACCAATGTGAAAGTTTTTATGTTTTCAGCACGGGAGTTCACATTACCAGCATCTTCTTCATCTGTTACAATGAAGACATGATCTATCTTTGGATCTTTGTCGGCTTCTTTGAACATTATTCTGAACTCATCTCTACCATCCCCACGAATGAAGTATTCGTTTTCAATGAAGTCATATGGATTCGCAATTGATATAGATCCATCCAAAAATGGATCAAACATACTTTCACTTATGTTCATGCCCAATATAGCAGACTTCGTGAATTCGATTTGTTGACCATCTGGATTAGATAGCTTAAACTCGAATTCGTAATCTACGTCATTGATTTTGAACTTATGGCTCATTAGTAATGCCTTCCACCAAATGAAGTTTCGTTTGTGATATCCTGATAGATGTATGTTCTCAATTCATCTGAAATGTATTTGATTTGTTGACCACCCTCTACATAAAATGGTGCGCCTACAAATTTATCCTTATTGAGAAGATATAATATCCACCAAGAATCAATATCTCCATAGATATTATATGATAAAATCGTCAGTGCCATTTTACTTGGTGGTGTATAAAACTGAATGTAGTCAGAATCAATTTCTGGAAATTCAATCTTATTGAGAATGTTATACGTATAGAATTCCTTGTCTTCCAGTGAGTCTTTAAACACCTTGAAGATTCTCTCATAGTTTCTAATACTCAATGGCGTTAGATCATCTATGCTGTTTCTGTATTTTCCGATATTGTTCATTGTATAAGAGTTTCATCCATGAATCCTGAATGTTCCAATGTTAGAGATTTGAATGTCATATTGATTTTATAGCCTTCTGGTATTAAAGCACCAGATCCTTTATCAAATTTTCTAGTACCAAGAAACTCAACACCAAAATCTGAACAATATGCCCATTTCATATATCTAAACCCAGGAACCTTTACTGAGTAAATTCTAGGTGGATCTACAGCCAATCCATTTTTTCTAAATGGTCTGTTGATCTTGGTTAGTTCTTTCACTAAATCATAATTTTTCTTAATAGCATCTTCATTAATTGTATTAGATAGAACGAATGACACGGGTAAAGGAGCATCGCTCTCATCATTAAACTGATAAAATTTAGGTGTCTCCACAAAGGCACCCGGATCGCCACCAGATTTATATCCAGCCACTAAAGTTCCAAGAGCATCTTTAATCCCGCCAAAGTCCCCTCGCGTATATGCATCCATCGCTTGACTAGACGCTTTACCAATTGCAGCAGTGCCGAATATTGTACTTCCAACAGCCACTTTACCCAATGTAGTCACCAAATCTCTCCTTGTGGCTTCTAGCCCACCACTCGCAACTCCACCAGACCCATCTTGCCAAGATTCACCAAACTCGTTACCAAATGATCTTATTTCGTCTGTAAAGAATGGCAATCTATAGTTGTGTTCCTTTTGTACAGACTCCCTATATAGCTTGTCATAGTAATCAGACGCAGACGTTTGGTTTATAATAGCTAAAAAGGTATTATAGAATTGATTAAGTGTGTTACTCTTGATCCTAAAAGTTTCCAAATCGACAAACGGAGCCTTAGCTCTAAGTTTAGAGCCTCTAGGAACGGAAGTCCAATCATATTGATTGACTACATCAGTAATGTCACCTGCCATATGAATATTTATACTCTAGGACTAGATCTTAATCCTTAATGACCTGCCTGTAGACTATATGAGCTAGACCCGTATCCAGTCCTATTGTTTCTTATTGGAATCCTTGGACTGGTTTGGCCAGATTGCCCACCACTTGATTGTTTGGCTATGTTCTTTATGGCATTTGCGTCTGGTGCTGGTGCTGTTGATTTAGTCACACCATTGACCATCTTCGAAGTGTTGTTTGCTATGATTTCAAGGTATCTATTAGATAAAACATTGGCATCATACAATCTTGAAATAACTGGATTGTCATTTACTAGCATAAGTTGGGTATTGTTTTGGCTACGAACGCTTTCTTTTAAAAGTTGATCAACCGCACCACCAGTTTTCATACCTAGAACTTCGTCCTTGTTGGAGAATGAATGCACCCTTCCATCTTTAATGATGAAGTCTTGCATTTCATTTTTTGGTGGTGGTGTTCCAGTTACGAAAGCACCAATTGTTTTGGTGTATTTTGGTGGAATGAGATAATCAGTCACAATACCAGCTAAGAATCTACCAGCTAAATCACCACCGATAGCACCAACAATAGCACCAAGAGCAGTTCCCGCTCCCGGGACAACGCTCCCTAGAGTACCAGCCAATGCGGTTCCAGCAACAGAACCTAAAGCACCACCTACACCAGTGATTACTCTTTTTCCAGATTCTTGTTGTAGTTGATCTAGTGTCATTTCACCTTTAGCGTATCTATTTTTATACTGCTTAATGTCGTACGCTGTAAACAATCCTTCAATGATCGGACCTATGATTGGAATCTTTGCAAGTTTTCCCATCATCTTCATCATACCACCACTTTTTCCAATTGCTTTACTTGCAACGCTGGTAATGATTCCTTTGGCTTTTGAACCAGTCATTTCCACTACTTTTTTAGCACCACTCGCAACTGCTTTTCCTGCTTTTTTAACTCCACTAACAGCGATTGATGTGCCTTTCTTGGCCAATTCAACACCTGCTTTTGCTTTACCAGCGATCCATCCCGCAGCACTCTTTGCTGCTCCTACTGCTTTTCCACCTAGCTTTAATGCCGATCTACCGATTGCAGATTGATTCAAAAGTGATTTAGCCTTATCTGCAACATTGGATGCAACGTCTGTGATCTTACTCTTCAAACTTGAAAATATTTCACTAACTGCTTTTTTGGCACTACCAAATGCTTCCTCAACTGCTGTGAATGCTTTTGAAGATCTTATGGATGAAAATACACTGTTTACCTTTTTAGCAACAGAAGACGCGAATCTCTTGATGCTGCTCGATATCTTTCCAAAAAAGCTTTTTATACCAGATCCTAGTCTTTTGATTGAATCTGCTGCCTTCTTTGCTCCATTTTTAATGGATTGGTATGCGTTAGTGAAGGCGGATTTTATACCTCCCCAAACTTTACCAAATGTCTTCTTTAAAGCTTTCTTCAAAGACTCTTTCAGTTTTGAAAGTTTCGCTGTTAAAAATCCAGTAACGGCAGCAGTTACCCATCCCCATATTGAGTTGCTTTCCTTTTCACCTTTACCTTTACCTCCACCTAAGCCACCCATTCCTTGTGTCACCTTCGGTACTTCGTCTTTTTTAGGTTTGGCTATCTTGGTTTCTAAAGAAGTATCTTTGGTTCTCTTATCCTGTTCTTCGAACCATTTAGTGATGAATATACTTGAAATTTCGGTAGCTCTTGATTTCTCTTTGCTATCAAGCTTTGGCTTTACCTTATTTCCTTTCCCTGAATCAAACGTAGACCCTTCCGATTTGATGATATTCTTAGACACCAAATCATCGTTTCCGTTGGCCATAGACTCAACGATTTCGCTCTGCCTTTCGAGAATCTTTAAAAGGTCTGATACAAGTTCCATTACTATTATTTAATGGTTATTCAAAAAATGAATGGTCAATAATGATGGTATTCTCGTCCACAGTGAGAATAGACTCATCATATTCACGAACCTTTAGAATGAATTCGTTGATCTTATTTGTGATATTTGCTGGTAGTTTATCAACCACAGACGTTTGCTCAGTGAGTCCTAAGCTATCAAAAGCAATCACACTTTCCCCAAATTTAATCTCTTTGATGAACTTTGGAATCTCAAAGGATACGATGGTCGATACAATACTTGCTACGTTTTCATCGCTCACTCCACGTAGTCGATCAAGGCACGTGGATAAGTGTCTATTTTCCTGTTTCAAAGTTGGAACATCCAACACAATTTGAAATCCATCACCTTCAATCGTATCTGTGGTTTTACCTTCAAATGGTTTGTATTGTTTCTTCAAATCTTCAATGAAGACTTTGGCTTCCCCTACCTCAATTGGGTCACTTGTGATGTTACCCTTAAGCTCTAAAATGATTGGAACCCTGTCATAAATTTTGAGCGTATCGTCTCCTGTATTTTCAATGATGATGGAGTTTAGAGTTTTGAGAAATTGAATGATTCCCTTTGGCCCATTCATACCAGAAGTAACCAATTCCTTTTGCTGTTTGAAAGATAGTGGTTGAATCTTTACTGATTTCTTTGAGTTAACATCAACGCTTAGACTTCTTTCGTTGTCTTTCTTCAATATGTCTAAAAACTCGTTAAATTCGGTGTTATTGCTCATATCTTATTAATTACCCTTCTTTTCTAAATTTTCAAGCTCTGTTTCGTATAGCCTCACAAAATCAGATATGTCTCTAGGTGTTCTACTTGAGATATATGTAACATCTGGTATCCTTTTACTAAGCCAGAATATTAATTCTGTAATATTCTCATAACTATAATATGAATATATAGTCTTTATTAGGGAAAATGCTGAGTTATCAAATAAACTTACCTTAACTTCTGGTAGATTTAGTTTAGATTCCATTAATACGATCTCTTTATTATTATTACTAATAAATTCTTTAATATACTTTAATATTTTAATAGGGATTTTATTCAAAATAGCATCCTTTTCCACTTTGTCAAGTGTTTTGAATTCAATTTTTTTATCCTTATAAGATAAGGATTGTAAACACCCTAAAACAATATCCTCTTGATTATCAAAAAACATCTGATCTGGATAATCAAGAGTTATAATAAAATCTTCTATAATAGTAGTTTCTCTAATGTTTTTTAATGATTTTTGGAACGTATCGAGCCATAATTTTAAATTAATAGTAATATCAGAACTACCATTATTGAATACAATATTCTCATCAACGTGCTTAATTCTAGTATCTAAAAACAATCTAAACTTATCAGGAGCATTGCATAAATGGTTCAATTTACTGCATAAAAGCTTATACAATGACTCATCCGAATCGTTCTCAATCATGAACGAAATAGATCTAAAATCTTCAATTGTGACCTCATTCATTGAAATGAAGTCATTTGAAAAACTCCTGTTGATTTCTACTATCATGCTATCTTCTCGTAATTACGACAGGCGAATGTTACTGACTTTATTTTAAAATCATCATCACCATAAGATAAGGTATACCCTTCAATTGCGGTTGGAAATGCATCTACAAATTTGTATCCTTTTAATACCTTTTTACCATCGTTGGTATATTGTTTAACTTCGATATGTCCTTTGAATAGTTTATTGGTCAATCCATCAATACCAATGGCAATCATCCAAGGTCTTATCATGTTATGAACGATATCAGTTTCAGTTTCCAAAAAGTTTATCACTAATTGTCTGTTTAGAAAATCCGTTCTGGAATTCATGGCATATCCCGGGAGGAACCCACCCCTATTGTCCGCAATTGAAATTGAACTGAACTCTGATGTTTCACTTGGTAGTGTGACCTCTTGTGCAACTAGAATATTACCAGTTCCATAGACATTAGTGTAGTCTGTCAATGGTCTTACATTATTACCCCAAGACTCACCAACGTCTTGCAATAACTGTTGAATTTCCCCTTCTGAAACTTCTGTAATTCTCACACCCCAAAGGAATGGAAAATGAATGGCCAAGTTTGGGTCATTCGAAATAGCACTGAAAAATTCATTAATGTTGACTGACATTGAAATTATTTAATTGCTACATCACACTATGCAACGAAAAATCTGACAGATCCGAAAATCTGTCAGATTTACAAAGTTATTATATTTACGAAGATATTTTATGAGAAATCCTCATACCAGTGGTAGGAGAAGGTCACGTTACATGTGAGAACTTCACCAGTACCATCTGCGATTTGGTATCCAATTGGACCGATATCACGGATGGAAACACCAATCATCTTGATCTGCTTGAGAACCACCAGCCCTTGACCACCGATACGACCCGGACCGCAAGGAACACCAAGAAGGTCGAGAACCATGTAGGATTCTGGTCCCGGCATACACATCTGTCCACTGGTTGTTTCGTTGTCGAAGGAAAGTCTTGAAATTCTTTCAAGTTTGGTTCTTAGATCCAAGTCTTGAGTGTGGTAAAACTCAATAGCGTAGGATTCGGACCCTGGATACTCAGACTTACCGTTCAGGTTGAATTGTTGTCCAGAATAGTTTACAATCTTATTCTGAATGTTACGTCCGGGTAACTCAGCAGTTCTAGCGAAAACAAGGTCTGTCTCGCCATTGAGTTGAAACCCTGGGAGGGAGATTTGTTTAACTCTAAGGAAGAAGTCTCTTGCAAATTGCTTCTGACCAGCGATGTTAAAGAATGTATTAATGTCGGTAGGCATAAATATATTTAGCAAACTAAGCACACTTTCTGCATAAATAGTTCCATTCGATCATTTTTCAACAATGACCACATACAATGCATATCACGTAAGTAGAACCCCATTTGATGGAGATTTTGATATTACTAAAATCGGGGCAACTAATGATATTGGTTACTCTGGTAGGGGATTTTATTTCACTCCAAATTTAGAATACGCTTTGAATGATATCGTTCCAAGATCTGGAGATGGGTTTATTAGAAACTTCGAATTACATCTAAACAACCCGTATGAAATACACGGACCCAATGAGGATATATTCTCAGGAGAAAAAGATCCATCTGAAAGTGAAATCGAATTTCAAGACAGAATGACTAATATTGTCAAAGAGAATGGTCACGATTCCGTCATAAGATATACTTCAAATGGAGATATTGAAGAGATAACAGTTTTCGACCCCTCTAAAATCAAGCCCATATCGTCTTGGGTGAATATTAATGATTTGAGATAAAAAAAAGCCCGATGAACTTAATCATCGGGCTTTTCGTGATGGGATTTTTATTATCCTGCCAACTCTTGGAAGTTAGCGTCTGTTCTAGTTGCAACGAACTGAACAATGATGTATTCGGCAGTTCTAGTCGGTTTGATGTAGATATCTGCTTTCAACTCGTTATTGTCGATTACGTCTGGAGTGTTGTTACGCTCGTCACACACGATCAGATAGTCGTATAGACCTCCATTATTCTTGGCGTATTCGAACAGTGGTGTCAGGGTATTGACAAATCTTGTTCTTGTGAACTCGTTATTAGGTTCGAACACGAAGAAGACAGAAACCTTTTTGGTTGGTCTTTCCAGTGCTAGGAACAATCTACGAACGTTAACTCTGTCGAACGCACTTGGCTTTCTACTTAGAGTCTTTTGACCGAAGATTGCGATACCTTGTGATGGAGAGAACAGAACAGGGTTTAGGTTGCTCTTGTAAAGCTCATCACGTTGTTTTTGATTAGGTGTGATCGCAATGTTCACTACGTTACCACTCACAAGTCCTCTTGTGTAACCTGCTGGTGCAGACCAAGGGAATTCGTTTGCATCTGTTCTAGCATATGCTGTAGCTGCAACTGGTGAGAATGGAACCCACACCTTTTCACCGATGAATTCATCGTAAACTTGCGCCCAGTTTGCATAGACGGCAGCATAGGATGTATTCTCAAGTTCGAATTGGTGTCTGATTGGCCAATAAACGTGTTGTTGGAAGTTCTTGGTTCTGTCTGAAAGAACCAGTGTATTGTTTCCTTGAACCAGTAGGTGTCTGATTGGATCAGCGATGAACATACAGTCACCACGACCACCAGTGTTGGAAGGAAGGTTACAGAAGTTTTCAAACTTGTTGAAGATCGTGCTGTAGTCGCCTCTAATGTCTTGACCTTCTGATCCCAGCGCACTTGATGTTTGAAGCGCACTCACATTAAATGATGCGGTTTCATCATAGTAGGAAAGGTTACCAGCTTCGGTAGCAGTGTGGATGGTTCCAAGACCAGCTTCAACCACGATATCGATATCGTAAATTTCGTCATTTCTCACGGCATCAAGCGCACGTTCAACCTTGGAAGGAACACTTCCGATGATCTTATTGGACAGCTTGTTGTTTGAGTAAGCACCTAGAGCATAGATGCTTTCAGCCTTATCCATTCTTGCTGCGATGGTAGTGAACGCAGAGGAAGCAACGCCTGAAATTGTTGAGGAAACAGAGGCAAGACCAGTGGTATATACTCTGATTTTTTTCAATGGAATTCCATTGGCATCTAGCGATGAGTCACCAAACTTGTTGGAAATGTATGGGTTGACCAGTACTTCGATGTTTCTGTCGTCTGTGTCGAGTTTTTCAAGGAAGAATGAATTTTGGTTTCCACCACCTTGATTAGCCATTGTTCTGTGATAATCCACAGATCCAGTGATCGCACCATCGACAACATAATCCAGTTTAAATGCTTCTGTTGCGTAGATGCTCTTACGAATCTTGAAGACACCAATGTTAAGGATATCATCATCTTCACGACCATCAATGTCATAGTTGGTCAGGTTCTCCATCACTTCGGAGATACTGTTTCTAGGACCAGTCAGATAGTTCGAAGACAGGCTGAATGTCAGAGTTCCAGTTGGAATGTCTGTGTAGCTGGTTCCTTCAATGAATGTCGCTGATGTAGTAACAGTCTTTGCATACAGAATCGAATCATAGTTCGATGCTGGGTTGATATTGGTGTTGTCAGCAATACCGACATAGAAACCTTCAAATTGGCTATTGACAGTGGTTTGTGCCTTATTTAAAACAATCAGACCAGCATTTCCTAGGCTTGAAGTTGAAGATAATTGATCAGTAATGAGTGCGGTTGCGCTCCATGAGAATAGAGTTCCTTCACTTGCTTGACGATATTGATCTTCTGTCAGATTAACATGAACGGGCGCACCAAGAACGTAAGTTCCTGATAATTGGTCCAGATTGGTGTTTACTGCTGAAAGTGTACCAAGTGCGTCTGCACCTACATGCACAACTGGATATACCAGAGCGGAGTATTCGCTTCCGAATCCAGCACCACTTCCCTCACCATAAGGTAGTCTGAAAGTGTAGATATTGGCTGGTGAATTTAAAAGTTCGCTGATTCCGTGGAAAAAGTATCTTTCTGCGCTGTTTGTTGGAGTTCCGTAGATGCTAATCAGATCTTCCTTGGATGTCACCTTCAAAACTTCATCAGTTGGTCCCTGACTTGCGTATCCAGCAATGAATACGTTGGTTCCAATGTTTTGTGGTGCAACAAGCGAAAGATCGCGTTCACGAATCTCAACACCGGGGCTGTTTATTGTTCTAATTGCCATGTCATTATTTAGCGTTTTCCTGAAAGAAATTTGAAAGACAGCTAAAAACGACTAATTACAACTCGTTCAATATTTCGGTATGTAATTGAGAATAGAGGAAGGTGAATCCCGACACGATTTCCTCCCCTTCCGTCCCCTTTTGGTCATATTCTATGGCATCTAAGGTTGTCGGGAATGCCTTGGTGTACTTGAATTTGATTCTCTTTTTGCCAAATTCATCCAATCCGTAGATTGTAAGGTCCGTTTGGTAGTCCAAAAGGGTGCTATCTGGTGCGGTGAATCCCTTTGAATTGAAAATACCAGTCTTTTCATCATGGAGAAGGTTCAGCCACTGGTATATCACCCAATAATTCTTATATTCGGAGTCAATGTTGAACTTAACATTCACGGGAGGGTATGAATCTTTACTAAATGACGAAACATAATACGTTGACCCAGCATACCTTGTTTCAACCCCCTTTACCGTGATTTCTGGAACCATGCTTCCAAATATGCTGAACTGGACGCTATCGACATTGATACTATTGTTGTCTTTTTTGAAATTCTTAACAATATCTTTCAAAATAGGAGGGACATCAAAGACAAGTAGAAACTTGTCCTTACGTGCTTTGTTCAGATATGATTGTTTACTTGCCATTATCTTAGTTCTGCTATGCTCATTGATCTACCATCCATTTCTGGATTGGGTATCACTGCCATAATATTTAATCCAGCCTTCTCTAATCGACCAGATCTAAACGATCCACCTCTCATTATGAGGTTCATTGTATCTGGCATTCCGTCAAATACCAAGTATTGATATCCCTGTCTTTTGATTTCTTGGAAGAATGTTTCCAGCATTTTCTTAACGCCGTATCTATATTCAGGTAGAACCGCAAAGTTCGACACATAAATCGTCTTGTTTGGTGAGAAGAATTCGATAAAATCCTCTTCGCTCTGAATTGAGCGCATTCTTTGATCAAAGACTTTGATATCCAGTTGATCTTTATATTCCATCATTTGATCAACATCATCGTATTCACCATCTTCTCCCATTCTGTATCCATAGATATACCCACCAATAGATCCCTTCTCTTCGTCATATATTGAAACACCAACAAATCCACCCAATCTTAAATCATGACTAAGTTCTGAATATCCAGAAGCATATCCAGATGTGAACTGTTTATTCTCGATGTCAATCATATCATTGGCAATATCCATGAATTTAAAATCAGATAATGGTCTGATGATCTTTGCTTCTTCCAACATCGACTCATCCACTTCATTATAACTGACTTTTTCACGGAGTAGTTTATTGATTAGCCTATCGCATTCTCTGGAAAACGAATCCAAATTAAGATTTGGTGGTGGTAGTCCTGGTTCACCTCTAGCCGCTGCCATTGCAGACTGTAAAACATCAGGAATTGGTATACCCGCATCATAGTATAAGTTTGCAAGATTAACTAAACGTGGCAACGTGTTGTCGTTTTTAATCACAATGTTTAAAAGCTCTTGTGTTTTTGGATGCATCACCATCATTCTGATGTGTCCCTCTTCTGGACTATTAATATACGCATGCAACATATTTTTCAATATCACCTTCTGAAACCATTTATCATCCTCTGTGGAGCCTGACATGAGAAGATCCATAATTTGACCAAAATTATCTCTAACTATGTCTCCATGATTTAGGTAAGAAGCACGCACATTATCCATATACGCATCAAGATACACATACGCAGTCGCAGGATCTTTCAAATATGGAAACATGTTGATGTTTTTCTTAAATCCAACATGAATGACATCTAAAAAGTGAGTCGATTTTATCGCGGAAGCTATCATATTCTCGCTAAAAAGATCAGTCAATTGGATCAATTGGGGGTCATCGGGTGTAGACATCCTAATTATCGAATTACGTATATCTCTACATGCGGAATCTGGATCTGCCTCAACGAATCGATTGTATTCATCCATGTGTTTAAACTGTATTTTCCCCATCCATTCTCCAATAAATGCTGATGTGATGCTATCAACTGGATTAATATTCTCTAAAGTATTCTTAATTGGTGATGGTATCTCAGAAATGCTATTTTTGAAATACAGATTGAAAACTTCAATAGAAGTATAAACATTATTAGCTATATCATTAATGATTTTATCTTTCATCTCTTCGGATATTTTCGTATTGGTGCTACGAAATACCATCTTAATCAACTCGGTTTTAATATCTTTATCATCGTAAATAGCGTCAACAAATTTATCTGGCAATGTATAATAAGCTCTCTTTATAATCTCAAATATTCTTTTCGAAGTATCGGGGTATTTAGAGACTTTATTAAGTAGATATTTTTGTTGTTTAGCATTTAATCCACTATAAAGACTGATATCCGTTTGAAATATTTCATATATAGAACTAGGACTATCGGAAACAGCCTTAATTAACGCATTTCTTATGTTTCCAGAACTCATTGTTCTTATGATTTCCCTCGTTATATTATCAATATTTTTAGTCTTATATAGAGCTAGAGTCATTTCTTTAGGGAGATTTATTTTCCCAGCCCTATAAATATCTTGTATTTGGGATAGGAACTCATCTCCAGTTTTACGAACTATATCTACAATAAGATTGTCTAGATTTTCATTCCATTTTGTCGAGCTATATCTGCGTCCGCTTTCCTCTGCCACTATATATGCAAATTTAAGGAATTTAGAAATATCATTTTTCAAATATCTCTCGATATATGGTTCAAAATCACTCCAGTTACTATCATCTATAATAGATGCTAATTGGTTTTCTTGGTATATCATACCCAACATGTTTTCAAAGTTACCACTATTTTGCATTCTATCTAATATCTCAAAATCTTTAATAAGTAAGTCACTCGCCACAAATCCAGAAATTGGGTCTGAGTGGTCTAATATGGTTTCGATTATTGGAGTTGGTATATTATCGAATGATATGTCTCTAGGATCGCTGTATTCCTTAACAAATTCAACACATGCGTCATAGTCTTCGGCTATCTTATTGATCACTTCATCTGGAATTTCCTTAACGTCAATATCCGAAAGTATTAGTTTTATAAGCTGAAATTTTCCAGATCTCAATAAGTAATCTTTGAAATATGTTGGAATACTACCGAACTTATCTTTAAGCATACTAGCTATTGCTTGTAAGATATGAGTGGATTGTCCTTTATATATTTCAGGTGGTATCTCCATATTCGCATTCACCATATCCGAAGCCAAGTCATACGTTTGACCACTTCCGAACAAAGCTTCAACATACTTAAATGCCTCTCTTGGCATCTCGTTGATTGGTATCACCTTCAATAAATATTTCATCCCCTGTCTATAAAAAGTACCACCATAATCCATTGAAGAGATCACATTAATTGATTTCGTATGCACCATTTCTAAAAGTTTATTATAGATGGTGTCATTGATGCTTTTTGGAAGCAATACACCATAATCAAGAGCTTCTGTCGCTATTGAAGATAAATATTTGGCTATTATCCCAAAATCATCGTTCCATTCTTTTTGAATATTTCTGAACAAGTTTAGATACAACGACTCGTCCTTAATATGTCGCCTAATCACATATCTAAACATAGTATTAGCGGTTTCGCTATCTAACACATCATATATGAATTGTGGAATTGCCACCGCTCGACTACCATCCATCACTCCATCTATAGTATATTCGATCACCAATTTAGCATATCTTATGGATCGAGCTATTGATACTAAGATTTCATTTGGTAGCGTAATATCAGAAGATACATTATTCCATATTTTAAATGCCCCTGATGGGTACGTGATTATCTTTTTAAATATTTGAGGATATTTATCTTTAATGAGATAATACTCAGCATCACCAAACCTCTGATTCATTCCTTCTAAGAAACCATCAAACATGGTATCGTTCGTCAGTAATTCAGAAATCTTCGATTCGTCTATGATATTATTTTTCAGTAGATAAAAATAATAACCACCACGATTCTCTACTGGCATCTCTGCTAATATTTCATCTGGTATTTCTTTACCAATTGAGTTGATATACGCTTCTACCCATTCTTCTATAGCATACCCCTTCTTTACGAACTGTCTAACCAAGTTTAAATTGACTTGTTTTCTGTTACGGAGTAATGCTATTGATATGTCAAATGCTAAATCTGATGTTTTAATTTGATCAAGTAAATAATCTGGAATTTTCTCCTCATCACTATCAATTATACTAATCAAATATTTTTTTAGAGAGTGTCTATTCTTTAAGATATGACTTTCGAATCTTCGCATCTCTACATTTTTCAAATATTTCTTAACAAAGTTATAATCGATGTATCTCCCATCAAGACCGACATATTTTAGTATGAAATCTTTTAATATTCTACTTGGTATGGTTTCTTCCAGAAACTCCCATCCATATGAATTTATTTCCTTACCACTATCGATAAACATTTCATAATCCAATAGGGTTTCCAATGTTATATCGTCAACCGTTTCAACCTCTTGATCTATTTTGAAGTATTTTTGTTCTTCCTCAGTGTAGGGATGAAAAATCAAAGCACCAGAATCTATTGCTGGCTTTAATTCTGGATAATCTTTCAACAACTGCTGTGTGGTTTTTTCATAATCATGATTGTTGTCTCTCACTTCTCCATCATAAAGTGATTGAATTTCATTTAATGAATACTTTGGTTCATCCTTTTTGGGGCCATCTTCATTTCCAAAAACATCAACCAGATATCTTCTTTCACTTGAAGGGTCAATGTTTCCATTTTCATCTTTTTGATATATGAAATATGTGGACATGCCGTAACCGTCACCTCTAAAAGATCCCATTCTATATCTCCAGTAATAATTTTCGCCAGTTGTGGCCGCGATACACAAGTCCGTGTTCTCTCCATGTTGTATACACTTTTGTTTACTATCCGCCAAAAATATCTTCACATTGTCATCTTCATATACCAAATCATCGGTCTTGTCTGCCTTTCCCTGTCTAGGTTCCGATGATCTTTCCTTTTCTCTTTCCAAGTATTGATCTGCTACTTCTATTTTTTTACAAAGTGTGGTGATTATCCTGTCTATTAGAGTTAGTCTTTCAAATTTCAACTCTGGTTTGAATAACTTTGCATTTTGAACCTCATTTTTATAAAAATTAAATGCGGCTGGAAAGACACGTTCAGATGCAGAAATGGAATTGTTTACGTATTTATTGTAAATTAATGATATCCCATCTTTTGACTTAAACTTAACATAAAGAAGTGCCAATGTTGGTAAATTGACATCAACGTGGTTTTTTCTATTGTTCGGATCTTTTATGTCAACTCCACTATATGCCGCTTCGACATCTCTAATTGCCTCATCAAGATCAGCAGTAGATAGATTGTTTGATAGTATCTTTTTAGCTGTGTTTAATGAAGATTCATAATCCTCTAGGATCAAATCTCCATAAATAGCGTTGAATTCTTCAAAGAACTTCATGGTTTTATTTACCTGTCGTAAAAGTATTTGTCTATTGTATCTAATTGATCCTGAGTCAGATTCCTATTTGGATCAAAATACGGCATTCCAGTACCTAGTGGAACCCACCCATCATTCATAAGACTAGATATCTCATCTTTCATCTCTGAGTTTGAGCCAAATACCATAGGAGATAGATTTGATGATTCTATCCTTTCAACATGTTGATTGGTATAAATTGAGGTGGCGTTTTCGAAATATTTGATACCCCAATCTCTAGGCTCGATCTTGAGTGGTTTGCCGTAATCATCCAATTCAACAATATCAAAGTAACTTTCTGTGATATCATTAAACAGGATCATCAATGCCCAAATCATCGCCATCACTCTATCGTCATGTTCCCCGCCTTTGGCTTTCCATGATCCATTTGGGTATCTGATGAAGTTCTTGAACTCATCCAATGTCTCTTTACTTTTCAGTGTGACTGATCGAACTTCATTGATGTAATATCTCTGATTCAAAACACCAGAGTATTTGGTGTTTGTGTGTGAAATGATACCAATTTGTGGATTTTTTCTGTGTGATTGTTTCGCTCCCCAAGATACGACCTTATCTCCGTATCCAAAGTCCATTGCTAAACGGTCACAAACCTGTCCACCTTGGTTGTTTCTTTCAATCAGAACCAGTGGGTTGCCCCAATTTTGTAGAATTTCATATAATTTATTTGAAAACTCAGCAGGTGCAATTTTATTAGAATGATATTCTGCAACTTGTCTGATATCTTTCAAATCAGTTATATCTAGTATTTGAATAACAGAAGCATCTTGACCAACCCCTTCCGCAACGTCAACCCCCGCAACATAAAGTCTAGACGAGTCTGGATCTTCCCAAATCTTGTAAGCACCATCCTCAAATATATGAAGAGGTTCACTACATTTACCTTTTAGTTCTTCAAATAGCTCTGCATCAATCGCAGCAGTTCCATCATCTAAGAATTCGCAACCATATTCCTGATTGAATGCTTCAACAGACCCACCAAGCTTGGCAATTTCTTGTTTCTTCCATTCCTCATCGCGCCCGGGCAGTTCAGTCCAGTCAACTTTCTCAGGATGAAACCCATTCCATTCATCAGTACCTTTTTTCGTAGCACTATTATAATAATGGTAAAAAATGTTATTCTTACCATTTGGTGTAGAAGTAATGAGAATCTGTGAAGTCTTTGCCTTGGAAATTGTAGGGATAACAGACTTCATGAAATCCTCAACGATACTCATAGGTTCGATGAAAGCTAACTCGTCAAGTAGAAGACAGTTGATAGCATGACCACGGGCTGCGGTTCCAGTTGTGGTGGAGATACCGATATTTGAGCCGTTTCCGAACTCTGTGGACTCTTGACCCCAATTGCCTACTGTTGGCTTCAACCAGTTGGGTAGCTCCTTATACGCCAATTTAACACGCTTTAGGATCATCTTGGCAGTGTCCTCTTTGTTCGCCACAATGACTATATTCTTGAAGTCGTTGAAACAGGCAACCCACAACGCAAGAATTGTAAGAACTGTGGTTTTTCCCGACTGACGGGATGATAATACAATATTGAATCTATTTTCCTTGAAAGCTTGAAGTAATCTTCTCTGATAAGGTAAGAGTGGAATTTTAATCTTACCTAAGTCTGGTTCAATAATAAAGAAGTAATTCTCTGCAAAGTAAATGATATCATTCTTACATTTTTCAATCTCTGCCACCATTTCAGGGGTATATTGAAACTTCGCTTCTCTAGATGGGAGATCGGGACTACCCATATACATCTCCTTTTTAGAGAGTTGTGGGTCTTCTATTTTATCCTGTTTTGGCATATTTTATAATATTTAAGCTAAATATATAAACATATGAAGAAAAAAGACATGGGATCAATTGGCGACATCTATGGTGATATGCTCAATGGTGTTAAGAGAAATCTTAAAGAATCTACTAAACCAAAGACCTTTGGTGGCGAAGATCCAACTAAATTAGTTGGTGATGGACCCAATGTTGATGGGTACAATAAAGCGGTCAATGACTGTGGGTGTGTTGGTCCTTGTGATTGTAATGAGGAAGATGAGGAAGATGAGGACGAGTCCACAGAGGAAGCTAAGAAGTGTCAAGATGAAGCAAGATGTGAAGTTTATGATGAACCTATGAAGAAAAAGAAAGAATGGGTCAATAAACAACTATTGGATGATGAAGAAGATGAAGAAATTGTCAAAGAAAACAAAAAATATATCTCACCAGTGGTAAATAGACATATGAGCGATTCACTATTTGATAAACTGCTTGATAAAGTCCTTAACGAAAACTTCGGCCAAGATCAGGAAAAAGATGATCTTGGAGCCTTGGGTCTAGATGATGCTACCCCTGATTCTGAACTAGGTGATGATTTCGGTGGAGAAGATGACTTCGGTTCCGAAGAAGATACTGTAACTGTAACTCTAGACCGTGCTTTAGCGCAACAACTTGTTGATGTTCTAAAGGGTGTTCTTGGTGAAGGTGAAGAAGAAGACCTTGGTGGTGAAGACGACCTCGACCTAGAAGGTGGAGACGACTTCGGTTCAGAGGGAGACGACCTTAGCTTCGAAGAAGACGAAGAAGAAGGAACATCCAAGAAAGAATCCAGTGGTAAGCTTCACGGAAACTCCAAACTACAAGGTAAGAACAACAAGGTCGGTGGACCGGGAGTTCAACCAACAGGTGGTAAGGCATCTTCCGATGTGACCGACAAGACTGGAACCGAAAAGGGTAAAGAATCCTATGACGATGGCAAGAGCAATCAAGTTAAGGGTTCCAAGCTTTCAAAAGGCAAAGACTACTTCAAAGTTTAATTTAACCAAAAAGAATTAAATTCACTAAGCCCATCTTCGGATGGGCTTTTTTATTAAATACCTATAGTGAAATCATTCAAACAGTTCTTCCTAGAATATCGTCACAATTACGCTGATGGTACACCAGCACAGAGTATTCAGGCACACAATGGTAAAGATCCGAACAGAGTCGGGCCAGATAAGAAATTCCTACATACTGTAGGTCCATACAAAGCAAAAGATCAAAGAGTTCACAGAGTTGGATCTGTGTTTTCTGGCAATGCTCTGACCAATTTACTAGTTGACTACAATCTTGAGTTTGAAGACGGAAAAACAAAGAAGATCAAAAATTCACCAATGGGTCTTCAAATGTATCTAGATCCTAATGGTCAACCAATAGCTAGAGTTGTTCAAGTGAAGAACGAACCAGCTAAATAATATCATGGGATGTGAAACAACACCAGCTTCTTGTTTAGAACCTTCAAATATATTCGCAGGGATATATCAAAGTGAATGCGGTGGATTTGCAGATCCTTCAAACTTCCAAGCGGAGAAAGCACTATTCAAAAGTGCATATAGAGAGTTAATCAACAACTATGGTGTTAACATAGAGTATTATTCAAATGGATTTAAACTAGAACAGATGAATCTCATCTATGGCGAACACCCAACACAGGAATACCTCGGTCCATTCACAATCAAAGCATATCCAGAACTGGAAGAAGGAGTCACCTTGACACAGTTTGGCATGGAAGCAGATGATACTCTTGATTTGTATATTTCAATTGATGATTTCATTTTGAGATATACTGATTATGTTCAGGATAGCTTAAGTGGAACAATTGTAGATGCCAATGGAACGACAGTAACAACCGTCAATCCAGCCAGAAGAGATCCACTGTATTATAACACAATGAGAATCGAGCCAAAGTCCGATGATCTTATTGAATTGACTGCACTCGGTTGTGATAGACCGGGAGATCGTGGAGCCAAGATTTTCCAAGTAACAGAAGTACTGGATCAAAGTGTTGGTGATGGTATCAACCCTGTAATGGGTCATTATGTGTGGAAAATCACACTGAAACGCTTTGAATACTCTGGTGAAACAAATGCACCAGTTGAAGAAGGGGACGATCAAGTATATGACAACACATATAGTGGTAAACTGTCCTCTGCTCTGTTCCCATCATTGTCTACACCAGAGAAGATATACTCTGCCGATGCTGATACTCTAAGTCAGCAAATATACAACATGGACAACACCGACAATAACGTTTACGGTGATTACTATTAAACCAGAGACAACGACTGGTATAGAGTGTCTAGGAACATATTTTCAAATATTCCATTCCCACCAAATAGATTATAGTTGCTATTGGTTGACAGTATAGTAGTCTTTGTGTTTCCGAAGTCAACCACACTACCTTGAATAGTTCCTTCGTATGCGCTCGTATATTCAAAGAAGGTATAATACTTGTCAATTTTTGAAAAGTCAAATGCTATTGGTAAAACCAATGGCCATCCCCAATCGGATGAATAAGATGATAGAGGATATGAAGAGGTTGCACTTAAAGCAGACAATGGCTGATATGGGTTCAGATATGTGTATTCGTTTGAGAATTTCTCAAGAGCAACAAGTCCACCAGAAGAAACGTTCACAACATATGTTTGTGGGTTGATATCATCTCCCAAATTTACACCGAATTTGAGTTTATCTGATCTCCCTTTGATATCAAAGTTTTCTTTGAACTTGTTGATCTCTCCAAGTAGTTTTGACTTATCGATAGATGCCAAGTTCATTATCCTTTTCACTTTATTTGGATATTGATAACGTTCTTCATTATCATCAACAAACCCAACTAACTCCCCAAGAGAATCAATATACTCTTGTTCACATGTATCTAGGTCTTGTGTATTTTGAACGAAGTTCGCTATCTTCTCATACAGCTTCAATCCGATTGTATCGTGTGCTGATTCTTTAGTACCCAATGCTGCTGCAAAGAAATCATCATACAGTTTATTGTTCTCTGCAATCGATTCTTGAAACGTGATGTCTCTTAAAGTCTGTGGAGCATCGAAATTCTCATTTTTCTTGTATATGTCGAAATAATTACTATCATATACATTGAAATAGTTTGACACTCCAGACAATGAGTAAACGGTTGAAAGGTTGTTTGTAAATGTTCCAGAAACATTGATGAATACGTTTTGAATCAGATCAACAGCGGATAGACCATCGAATACAATGTATCCTCTAAATGCACCACCATGATCTTGTGCGCTCAATGTATCATTCAACGAACTAATTGTATAATAAATCGAATCAACTGCTGATAACGTTCCATTAGCATTGATTTCGTTTCCATACTCATCGAGAAGTAAAGAACCAGATGCGATTGGTGACACCGTATGCATTGCCGAAAGCGTGATTGTCAACGCAGACAATGGAATCGGGTCGAAATTCTTGACAGAGAAATTGTTTAGATCTTTGATCTTGACAACAAATGGAATCTTGGAATTAAAATACTTAATCGGTGCGATATTGAACGATTCGATTGAATATCCCTCTCCATCTACACCGTTTGATGTGATCGACAGTCTATCCACATTATCATTCTCAATGACATTCGCAGATAGGGTCACTCTCAGATTGTTTCCATATTTGATTTTAAGACCATCCCTGTAATACTTCGATTTGTCGAAGAACCAATTGATATAAACCTGATCGTCAATCACATCATCCTTGAAGAATGTCTCAGATCTACCACTGCATCCAATATAGATAGAACCAAAATCAGTCGGTTCACATCTGACAATTTGATTCGATGAAAGCTTTGCGTATTGCAACTCAACCTCTGGCACAATCTGATCAATGTCTCTATATTGAAACGATGAAATCGCATAATTGTATGTCTTCTTATACATCGAATAAAAGTTATCCAAATGATAAAATTTATTGTCTTTGATTTTGTAAATGTTGTCACTCTGACTTCCAGAAACTGTAAAGAATACACTCGTTGTCTCCTGATATGGTGGATAACTGTAATTTACATAAATCGGTCCTTCGATAGCACCATTCTTAATTGGAGCGTTGTCCGCAGACAGACTACCAGATAACTCTACGCTCAATGTAAATGGAATGTAGTCAAGAATAGTGATACGTTTTGAAACGTATGATATCTGCGCATTGTTGTTGCAATCGTATATGATCAGAGACACTTGATAGGCTCCGGGAGTGTCATAATACTTCGATGCTGAGAATGATCTGGATGTAGTACCATCACCAAAATCCCAAAGAACACGGGTGTCATAAGTATCATCCAGTGCAGGAACAAACCTGACTGGTGTTATTGGCAGTGCATATGACGATAAGGATGTGATGCTTCCTTTGTAGTCAATTGCACTAAATGATACGTATGTGGATGTATTACTCATTGAAATCGATCACTTTGATTCTGTTGATTAGTGAGTCTGGTCTGAATAGATATGGATATTTGAAGAATGGTAGAGTCTTGGTCTGATTGATCATGTCAACGTCAGCACCTTCAAACATTGGGTTCCACGCAACAAATGAAATACCCTCAAATACACTGTTTTCTGCTTTATTCTTCGTTCTGATGGATCTCACACCATCAATACCAAGAATGGTTGATGTAAGCTCTGAGATATTCACAGTTTGTCCTAATTGAATGTTACTTGGATCAAAATAGTCCTTGATAGCTGTCAAAACTTTCTGTTTGATCGTTTCACTGTTGCTTCTGTCGTTGCTTTCACGATAAACTACAAATTCACAATCACTATACACATCCTTAGTGATTTTTCCATTGGTGAATCCAATATCCATCGCAATATAGATTGGATCTCTCGGAACCACTTCATTAGTGATGATCTTTTTGTCTTGTGTTACCGATCTGATTAGATTCTTGAAAGTTTCACTCAAGTATGTTGGGTATACTTCCTCCCCTAATGCAAGCGTTGGAACACAGAAGACATTGATGTTATTGAAATCGCAAGTATCTGTGAAATTCACTTGATTGAGAATAACACGATTGACTTTATTCGGGTCAACGCAGATATCATAGAAGTATTGAATGTATTCAGCGATATATCTATTGTTATTCACAACCTTCACATCATTCAGAATATTTGGAATTGTTTTCTTAAGGAATTTCTCGTAGTCGCTTTCGGTAACAAGTCTAATCTGACTTGATAGGAAGGTGGGTGCGTTCTCTCTGATATCTTCGACTGTTTCGGCATCGTTGATCGATGTTGAGTTCGATGGATTGCTGAAGTTCAATGCAGATTTATTCGTTTCATCAATCAAAGTTGATGTGGTATTTGGATTTACTTGATCGTAAATCTCATTAAACCTTAAACTATTATATAGGAACAGTTTGTTTCCATCGATTGCGTTCTTTGAGATTCGTCCAGTGTCGCCATCGCTTAGAATATAAAACACTGCAACTTCATCTCCAGCTTTTAATTGTCTTCCAAATACACCATTTCCGAATTTGACTTCATAGTGACCGTTTTCGTTCAGTCTAAGATCATACACACGGCTTGTGGTATTTGATAAGAATAGAGACTCAACCTCTGTATATTCTTTCCAAGTGTTGTTGGCTGCTTCCTTCACATATACACTGATACTACCTTGTGAAATGAATTTGTTATTATCATTATCGACTAAATTATCGATTACAATCGGGAATGTTTCGTATTCTACCCCTTCTGCTGTATAAATTGGATACTCTCCAACTGTGCCTTGGTATAGGATGGCATTTTCATTGATGGATTTGATTACCTCTGTTCCAGTGGATACCTTTTCGAAAAATTGATCATTGGTGAAAGTATATTGAAGATTATCAACTAAAAAGTAACTATACTTTCTGATCAAATAGTTACCAGTTCCTAAAACGGAAGTTGCTGTACAATTAATCGGACAAAGAGAGGTCTGTCTACCTGTTGGTTTATACCCAATCAGCTTCACGATTCGGTTCATGTTCTCATAAATCGAAGCTTGGGAAAATGACGCTTCTGATGAAGTTTGGTTCAAATAGAACAAAAGAACATGGGTATAATAGGCCAATATGTTCAGGATTGACGCTATGTTTGACCCCTCGTAGTTTTGATCAGTGAACTTACCAGACTCGTTCATCTGCTCAATCATGAAGTTCTTCAACGAAGTAGCGTCAAAATTTACATATGCATCGTTTGGTAGATTATATTCTGGAAGATTACTCATTCTGAATAGTATTTAACTTACAGAATTGTATATCCAGAAGAATTGAGTTCAGATTTCAAGGATAAACCAGTGATTCCCAAAGAAGGGACATTTATCTGCAACACTATATTATACTGATTGTTCTCTGGATCTCCAATTACTGTGACGTTCACAACTTCAACCCTAGGCTCAAAGAATGGTAATTGTCTAGTGATATCTTTTCTGATAATTTCAGTGGTAAAATCACTCACTGGTTCGAATATGTATCTTCTAAGATCTATACCATAAGTTGGAACCAGAATGTTCTCTCCCGGGGAAGTCAACATAGCCGTTCTGATCGAATTCTTCACTGCTTCGATATCATATATGGCAGCAACGTCCTTTAGACTCTCTTTCTTATTCAGTCTCTTGTTTAGGAAGACATCATTTTCAATATCCAATGAAAGATCTTTATATAGGAAGTCCTTATCCAAGGATTTCTTGGTTAGATCATCTACTTCCAGTGATTTAATTTTGATTGCCATTATTTCTTAGATCCGAATACTTCAATGATGTCAATTTTGAAATCATCATCATCGTAGTTGTATTCTTTGATTAATTTGTCAACTTCGTCTATGAAGACTACGTTCTTACTTTCAGCTTGCAATGCTTGGGCTTGTTCGACATTCTTTCCAGCACTCTCAATAGAAGAAAGGAGACTTATTGGTGGTGTCACGCCTCTTTTATTGACTGACCATCCATCGTTAAGTCTGGTTACAATCTCATGCTTTGTTTGATCTGGAATTGAAAGTTTTTGAATTTGGTTATACACCTCTTCCTTGAAGTTTTCATCCAGCCATTTTGGTGGATTATTCTTAACTGATTTAAGAGTATTTCTCAACCATTCCATTGCGGCGTTGTGACCTTCATAATCAATTGAGCTAAGTGATATTGGCTGTTTATGCGCCCTCCTAGCAGCATTATAGATTCTAAGCATACTTACGATTGGAAGCATGTTGTAATCTCTTATCTTTGTGATGTTTACTTCTGGATTGAACTCTCTTGGATCGAGATCCTTGACATAGTTACCACCTTCTGCCATTCCTTCATTATATCTAGTCTCAATAAGGTCGAAATACCCAAAAACTGGGTTGATTGTTGGATCTTGTGTGGCTAATGCATCAAACATCGCAATTTTATTTGCAAGTTGTGGTTTCATAACGTCCCATTGGATGGATGATAAATCTTTCACAGTTCCAACTTGATCATGTTCATGTTTTAACTTGATTGAGAGCTTTCTAGCACTTGAATTTATAAGCTCTTTGAAGCTTTCAACGGCAGCCGCATTCAATCTTTCATTATTTTCCTGAATCTTTTCAATTCTGGCAACCAAATGAGCAAGTTCTTCTTTATTCTTCTCCAATCTTGGACGAATCTTATCAATTTGCGCTTGTCTATCGTTGATTTCTCTTGCAAGTGCATTGATGTTTGCCTTTGTTATTTTTAGATCACCAAGTATCTCTTCTTTGTTTTGAATTTCAAGTTTACTTGAGTTAATCTCACTTTGAATTTCATTTGCCTTTGATTCAATCTCATCCTTACCGTATTTCTTACCAAGTCCTCTCTTCTTTTTGTTGAGGTTGTCGATCTTGATTCCAAGCTCGGTGATTTGACCAGACAATTTGGCACGTATATCGTTCTTCTTATCATCGGAATATGATCCAATCGTTATCTTATTCTTAATTTTATTGATTTGGTCTTCCAATTCAATGATTTCACCTTCCTGTTTGTCAATAGTTCTAGGTAAGACATTGATTCTTGACTCTTCATCATACTTTTCAAGAGTACCATCTTCAGTTTCTCTGTTTAAACGATAGGAATCTCTCTTTCTGTCGAAGCTATTGGCAAGTTCTTTAACCTCTTTTTGGAAATTAGGGTCATTGGCTAATAGTCCAAACACATTAACCATAGTCATCCACATTTTGGATTGCTCTTTTACTCCAGAATCCCCCTTTTGTGGCTTAGATACTCCTTTATCAGAAAGGTCTGTGTCAAGTTGCCACTGCTTGCTTTGGTCGAAGTACTTATCCTTGACGGGTTCTGGTGTTTGAACACCACCAAACCCAGCAGAACCACCAGAAAATCCCTTCGGACCTGTGCCTTCAACACTTGACTTATATGCATTACCATGTCTTACAGTTTTAGCTTCTGTGACAAATTCTACTAGTTTTGAGAAATCCATATGTATATTTATCAATAAATGGGTAAATATAGACATGGGTAAGAAATTTGACGCAGTTTTTGAATCTGTTGTATCTAGATATCAGGTAGGTGGTTATCTCCCCGGGGATATCGTACAGTTCAGATCCAATTATAAGAGTAGTCCAACCTACAAAGATATGCATTCCAAGATGAAAGAAGAATTGGATGCGTTGGCCAATGGAGATCTCAATATCAGAGTGGTTCAAGTCAATAATAGACTTGCTGGGTCTGGTGGTGCTGGTAATCAACACAAATCCGCAAGTGATGTCACTTTAACTGTTGCGGCTGATTACGGTGGTGGAAGATCATATGGATCTATTACAGTTACACCTGATATGATTGATGTTGTAGATGTTGGTAATCCTACTCCAAAAGTTCCAGATAGTATGGTAAGAAAAGATAATGTTGACTTTAAGCCACAAGAATTCAAACCAGACACCAAACACATTACAAGACAAACCGATAAAGGTGATGGTAAAAATACTCCAACCAACATCAAACTTGCTGGTGAATCAACAAAACTCAAGAATAGTATTAACGATTTGAGTATGCTATATGAAGAATTAAACAGCTAATTTAGCTAAATAAAGTTATGGCCAAAATATCATCCAAAGACCGAATCATGCTGAATGAAGCATATGACCTCATGCTTCTAGCGGAGTCAATGCCAAGTATGACACTGAAACAGGTTATCGCAAACCTAGATCTAATGTCTGAATCTCAGCTAAACTACGTATCCACAGTCAATGAAAGAATTCTAAACGAATTCTGGAGAGGTGGTGCTGGGGTTCTAGGTGCTGCTGGTAGAGGAATCGCAAACGCAGCGAAAAGCGTTGGTGGTGCTGTTAAAGGTGCTGTCTCTGGTGGTATTGAAGCTGGTAAGCAAGTTGGTAAAAATGTTGGCAACATGTATAAGCAGTCTGAAATCGAAGGACAAGCAAATGATTCCATCAAAAAAGCAAGAGAGCTTACACAACAACTTATTGATCTTGTGGTACAAGCTCAACAAAACAATCTCATCAAAGCTCAAAAACCAGTAACAGAAATGTCATTGGAAGAACTTGTTGATAACCTTGAAACAGCAAAACAATCTGCTGAGACTTTCAAGAACCACGCAATGAAAAAAGGATTCACTGGTGATGTCGGTAAAGCATTCAAGAAGGGCTACTCATCTGGATCTGCTCCAAAACAAGCACCAGAAAACAAACCATTTAAATCGGCATTACCACCACAGGCAAATCCGATGAAGGTTCAAAGAACTAGATTAGCTTAATACCTCTTCTAGATTGAGAATACATGAGAATGTATTGATTTCCTTATCAATCACTCTACTACTTTTCTCCAAGTGATCGGCTATGATTAATATCATAGCCTTTTTCTTTGAATCATCCAACCCCTCATGGACATATACAAAGTTCAAAAGGTCAATCAACAGTTGATCCCAATCTGATCCAAACAGACCATCTTCCTGAATTAGTTTCTTTCTGATCTTAAGTGTATCTTTGCTATTGATCGCTTCGAAAATCTCTTCACAAACTTTGTTTACATTTGGACCTTCACCAATCGACAAATTGTTATTGATTGTGGCCTTTTGCATTTCATTGATGCACTTTCTCAAATCTGGAAAGTACTTTCTCACCAAGACTGCCAGTTTCTTCTTTTGATCTTCACTGACATTAACATTCTCAGATTTTAAAATGGATAAACAACGCTTCATGCAATCCTTAATGTCTGGTTTGATATCCAAACTCTGACACCTTGATTGAATTGGTTTAGTGATCTTGTGTTTGTAGTTGCCTGTGATGATGAACCTAGCATTATGCGCATGAGTCTCCATCAAATTACGAAGAATGGCTTGAGCGGAATTCTACAGGTTATCCGCTTCATCAAGTATCACAACCTTAAGACCACCATCAAAACTTTTGGTTTGGACGAATCCAGTAATCTTCGTTCTGATTGTGTCAACACCGTTCTCATCGGATGAATTAATGTAGAGGTAGTCACATTTCAATACATCCTGAACTAAAATCCT
>JACCDP010700999.1_pt1 | contig 32597 bp, 30 predicted proteins | sample 7445841 | NCBI WGS metagenome assembly JACCDP01 (sample SAMN15323441, study PRJNA562643) | freshwater metagenome | isolation source: river surface water | place: USA:Blue River Watershed | collected 2017-08-17 | reverse complement strand
TTGGCTCGTTTCAGGGAATATAGGTTACATACGCATCATTGAGAGAAGCACTGGCCAAGTCTTCTCTGGTCTTGCAGCGCAATCTGAACTCTATGTCTACCCACAGCAATCAGGATACTACACACTCGAAGCCGCAAGCCCTAGTGGTCAAATCGCAACCGCAGATCTGTACCTGGACATCAATCAATCCGTCTTTGCATCCATAGATTTTTTTACAGCCTCACGTTATGAAATCAACGCGGGTGAAGCTGTATTCCTCTCCTGGAAAACACGGAATGCTCTCGACGCTGCCCTCGTGACAAACGGTGATTACCAAAATGCTAACTTTGATATCGCGTTTCCTGAAGGATCTGTGGTGCTCTATCCGAGTCAGACAACGGTCTACAACCTCAAAGTCCTAAGTCCTAACGGACAGACTGTGGATCGCACGCTTGAAGTCTTCGTACGCAATGCCAATCCAAGAGTAACAGCTTGTTCCGCCAGCGCCAGCGCTAGCTCGGTCTCGACTGGTCATGGCAGCAGCAGTGCTGCGGCGAGCGCTAGTTGTTCGCGGGGAACTGTCAGTAGTTCGGCCTCGGCGACAGGGGGACTCGCCAGAGCGGAGGCCTGGTTGCGCTGGTAGCAGTGAAGATCCGTTCGTCAACCGAACCCATCACTTTCCGCCAAATTGACAAAAGCCTCGTTTCGTGCAATTATCTATTTGAATTTGATATTTGCACGGGTTAGCTATGTTCGATCGTAATATAAAGAAAGAATTAGATTTTTTGGCCAAGGAGTATCGGATCGTTTCTATTCTCGGTCCCCGCCAAGCCGGGAAATCGACTCTCTGCCAGCTGAGCTTTCCCGATTATACTTACGTCTCGCTAGAGGACCCGGACACTCGTGACTTTGCTCGTGAAGACCCCCGAGCGTTTTTACGTAAGCACTCCATGCATGTGATCTTTGATGAAATTCAGCGTGTCCCTGAATTACTGTCCTATCTGCAAGGCATCGTGGATAAAGATCAGATCAAGGCTCAATTTATTCTCACAGGAAGTCATCAGCTTAAACTTTCTGAGGCTCTTTCCCAAAGTTTGGCAGGTCGCACAGCTCGCTTGCATCTCTTACCATTAACTCTCAGCGAATTGAACAAACATCAAGCGACAGCTGCAGACTTCATGCTCCAAGGTTTTATGCCTGCTAAACATGACCAGAATCTCGATCCAACTCGCTACTATCGAAACTACTATCAGACTTACGTTGAGCGCGATGTTCGTCAGCTAGTCCAAGTACGTGATCAGCTTCTATTTGAAAAATTTGTAAGACTCTGTGCAGGTAGAGTAGGGCAAATTTTAAATGTTGCGTCTTTGGCGAGCGATGCAGGCGTTTCCACTCAAACCGCTCACAACTGGCTTTCTCTCTTGGAGGCCTCATTTATTACTTACCGCTTACCACCGTACTTTGAAAATAACGGAAAGCGCCTTATTAAATCTCCTAAACTGTATTTTATCGAAACGGGCTTAGTGAGCTGGCTTTTAGGATTGGAGTCGGCGGCGCAGATCGAACGTGATCCCTTGCGAGGGGCTCTCTTTGAAAATATGGTAGTGATGGATATTCTCAAGGAGCGCTTGAATCAGGGGAAAGATCCTGCTCTGTTTTTCTATCGTGACAGTCATGGTCACGAAGTCGATCTCATTCTAAAGTTGGGGCGAACTCTACGCCCTATTGAGATTAAGTCTGGTGAAACCTTTCAGTCCGAATTTCGCAAACAGCTCGCATATTTTTGCGATCTACACCCGGAACATTCAGAAAAAGGCACGATCCTCTATGCCGGGCAGGAAGAGAGAGAGACCGATGATTACCGCCTGGTCTCGTTTCGTAATGCGGGTGCATTGAGTTTGTGAAACTGCTAGATCTCAGTAAATCTTGGTGCTCCCCCAAGCCAACTTTACAAAACCCAAAAACTTAGAAAAAAAGCATGACTGGCTGGCCAAGCCTAGCGCTTTTCTTTGGAAAGCTGTTAAACAATCGAGCATGCTCTTGGAGGTCACTCATGCAAAGTCTTAAGACTCTCTTCATCCTAGTCTCACTTTATTCTTCTCATTGCCTAGCGTTCGCAGATCATGAGACTCAAGTTCAATCGGCTTATTCCGGCGTCCTCCAGAGCGAACTGGAAAGCCAAGGTTCACAACGCTATCTTGGAGCAAGCCTTTCTTTGGATGGCCGTAAAGGTCTGGTAGAGATCAGCTTACAACCCATTATGCCTCGTTGCCCAGAAGGTCGGGCCTGCGCCCAGGTGATGCCGATGCCTGTCTCTTATGTCGTAGAGGAAGCTCAGAGCAAAATCGACTCCTGTCATATCATTCGTACCGTAGCAAGCTTTGATCAGAGGCCGGTCGATGGCATTTTCCTCAAGGTTACAATTCTCAACAATACCAACAATACTTGCCCGACCTTTGCTCCGCTGCCTGCACTCGAAATGATTGTCGAAACAGCCTACGTCTCGCGCCTTGAGGGCAAGACTATTGAGACTCTGGACTCTTTCACAAGTGAAAGCTTTGAGATACTCGACTAAAGTCCTAGTTTGCTCACTCCCGTCCTAAGTCTCCGTCCCCTTAAGGGGACTCATATTTCCGAGGACTTACGCCTCCCCCATCAAGTACCCTCTCCCCTCGCAAAAATTTTTCACGTATCTTTGAACCTTTCCACCCTCACCTGCGTCTTAGGGATATAACCGCTCGTAAGGAGTTGCCCGATGTGGACTAAGAAAGCGTTGTTTCTCGCCATGATGCTCGTCTCCAGCCCTCTGCTCGCTCAACAAAATGCAGCCCAGGACTCTCGGCCTCACCCAAGCCCCGTAGTCCCCAATGGCAAGGTCTTTCAGGAGATCCTCGACAAACTTTCGCTGACCCCTGAGCAAAAAGACAAAATCAAAGCCCTTCGTAAAACTCATCGCGAATCTATGAAAACCCTTCGCGCACAAGCTGACAAAAATCGCTTAGAGCTCGACCAAGCCCTCGATAAGAACCTCGAGTCTGACGTCCTCAAGACAGCCTTTGAAAATTTCACTAGCGCTCGCCAAGCAGTCGATCGGCAGCGTTTTCAACAGATGCTCGATGTTCGTGCCGTCCTGACCGAAAGCCAACGACAACTCTTTGCTCAACTTCGCCCTAAAACTAGCGCTAACTCTGGGGAGGTTATGGGTGACTGAGCAGAGTCTCGCACTCCACACCCTTTATCGCACCCATGCGCCTCTCGTGAGGCGCGTCCTCGCGCGTCTTGTCCCTCATTCTGAACTTGACGATGCTGTCCAAGAAGTCTTTTTGCGCCTGCATCGCTTCCAAGGAAGCTTTCGCGAAGAATCCAAGGTTTCGAGTTGGGTCTATCGCGTAACGATCAACTGTGCCCATGATCTTTATCGGCGGCAGCGTTGGCGACGCTGGTTGCATCTTGATATCGATTCCACTGAAATCGCAGCCGAGAGCTCGCAGGATAGTCACGAGGCTCTGCAAAAAGCTCTTAAATCTCTGAGTTTTGCCGAACAGACTGTAGTCTCTCTGTTTTACTGGGAAGATGCGAGCCTCGAAGAGATCAGTCAGCACCTCGAGATTCCGCTCGGCACTGTAAAATCACGCCTCGCCAGTGCGCGTAAAAAGCTTAAAAATCTGCTTTTGGAGAACGATCTATGAACCAGAACTCCGATGAGGACGAAAAACTGCGAGCCTTTCTCAAAGCCCATGCCCCCTCTGTGCCACAGGCACCCGAAGGGGAATGGCAACGCATCGCAGCGAGACTCCCGATGTCGCCACCTTCGCGACCTTGGTTTGTGCTGTCCTTTGCGGTGAGCTTCGCTCTCCTTCTCTTTCTCTGTGTACCTCATCAGCCTCGCAACGATGACAGCGAGTGGGACGAGGTCTGGAGCGAAGAGACTATGTCATCCCAGCAAAAACAGCCAAGCTACGAAGCCTGGTTGCAGCTGGCAGAGACGATCGAACAGCAGACAAAATAGCTCAAATGAAGGCTTTAGCGGCCAGCAAGGGACCCATGTCCTCCCCCTATCCCTTGCCTTGTCTTTCTCCCCAAAATCTCGTATGACTAAAGTTTGACATGCTCATTTATGAGGGAATCATCAATGGCCAACTTACTACCTATCCTGGCTGCCGTGATTGCTGTGCTTGGATTCGCCACTGCGTTTTTGACTCGCCGCAAATTGCAGGAAACGCAGGCCTTGCTCGCCGACACAGCCTTACGCTTTGACGCTGTTAACAAGCAACAAAAGCAGATCGAGCAGCAAAACAAGACCCTTCAAGAATCTTCCGATCGCTTCCGTCAGCAAGCTACGCAATCGGATAAACAGATTGACGAAGTGAAGCTACGTCTCCATGAAAAATCTCAGGAAGTAGAGCGCCACAAGCAGGAAATCAGCGAACAACTCAAACGAGTTCAACTGCAAAAAGAGCATCTCAGCGAACAAGTAACAGCGATGTCAGCTCAGCTGTCCGAGGCAATTCGTGACAAGAAAGCGGCCGTCGTCGAGCTGGAAAGATTGCAGAAAGAAGCGCAAGACACCCAGCTTAAAGTGACGGAGCAAGTGCGCGTTCAGCTGCGTGAAAGCCAGCAGGCCTTGCAGCAAATCAAGCGTGAAAAAGGACAGCTTGAAGCACAGCTGCAGAAAACGCGCTCAGAAACTCAAGCCGTGAGTCCAGAAGAACTCAAACGATATCGTCTCAAAGTGGCTCGCATGGAACAGCTCTATGCGAGCATGAAGGGACTTCGTGACATGGCTGAAGAGCGCAACCAGAACTGGGAAACTGCTTTGCGCCACTTTGCTACTTTTGTCCTCGAAGGCAAGGCAACTCCGCAAGATGCACAGCGTCCTCTCGGACCGCTGGTTGGTGAAGCGCTAGAAAAAATTGGGGCCACCCTGCTCATCGAAACTGCTAGCGAAGCTGCCCAAGCCGAACGTGCTGTGCTCGCTGCTGCCTCAAGCATATCTTCTCAGGTGAGTGCAGAACTGTGATTTTTTGGAACAGGTTTGAAGTCGATCCCGGGCCCTCCGATGCCTGGGATCTTTTATATTCGAATTTTAGTCCTCGTCGCCGCGAACGCATGCAATCCGTCGCGGATCATAGGACGCGTCACCTAAGGCTTGCCTTGCAGGACGTCCACGATCCTCATAATGTCGGGGCGTGCCTTAGGTCTGCTGATGCATTTGGTATACACAACATCGATATCGTGACCTTAAGCGAGAAGTTCCCGCGCCCGTCCTCGACCTCGCGCGGCAGTCGTCATTGGATGGATCTTCACCGCTTCAACGATCTTGCAACTTACGCGAAAGGCATCAAAGAACGTGGTTTTAAGATCGCTGCGGCTTACCCTGCCCCCGATGCTTTGTCCCTCGAAGATTTACCCATAGACCAGCCTTTAGTGCTCGCCTTTGGCAACGAACAGAAGGGTCTTCACCCAGATTGGCATGAGCATATTGACTATCGATTTACCATCCCCATGTACGGAATGGTCGAGAGCTTCAATATTTCTGTCTCGGCTGCCCTCACTCTCTACAGCCTCAATACGCGCTGTCGTAGGGAATTACCCCCAGAGCTTTATCTTTTGACTGAGGCCCAACGCAAGGATCTGCTCTGCCGCTGGGCCTGCATGCAATGTGAGGAACCAGAGTTGGAACTCGCACGCAAGCGACTTGAGCACGGTCCTTGCTAGGAGTAGTTCGGACGCCTTTGTCTGGATTCACTGGAGCACTTTTGCTAAACCAGAGAGGTTGGTCTTTCTGAACGGGAGTTGCTCGTGCAAATTAAAGTCTGGTTCTTATGCCTCCTCCTCAGCTTCACTAGCTTAGCCTGCATGACCCCTTTGTCCTCGCGTTATGGCATCCAAGAGGATCAGTTAGCCAAGGTTCCAGCTCGCATTGCAGTCCTACCCTGTCAACTATGGCCACAGGGCGCTCGTTTCGTTGAACTTTCTCCCAACGAGGCAAGCTCTAGCGACAATCAAGTCCTCTGTCAGCAGACAGATGCTTTTGTGCTCAAAGGATTTGAAGGTCAACCTTACATGCGCGGCCTGAGTCCTAAGCTGGTCAAAGCTCTTGTCGAAAAAGCGCAACCGCCCCTTAATCTCTCAGAGATCGAAGGCCTCTGGTATCGCCCTGGACAAGTCTGCGATGCCTGTCGACACCCAGCCAGTTATTACAACGAAGTGATTGCGAGTCGCCCAGAGTGGAGAACTTGGCTTGGGCAGCTCAGTCGCAATACCAAAAACAGCGATGCCGTCTTAATCCCACTGATCATGCACCAAGCTTCGCGCGGCCTCGATGATCGTGGCCTATTTTATGCACAGCGAAAAGCGGGCATCGCCCTGCTTTTGGTTGATACCAACAACGGTTCTCTGATCTGGATTGGAGGTCGAGAAGCCGAAACGCGTAGACCCCTTACACAGCTCTCCGCTGCAAGCTCCCCTCAGGCCTTTGCGCCTTGGGATGAGCTTTGGGCCCAGCTCTTTGTCAGTGATCTATGGCGCGAGTTTCCGGGTAGACAGAATTAGAAAGGTGTATCATGCAAGATCCCATCATCAGCAAAAGACAAGAAGCTTACGATCGCCTTGTAGCTCTTCGTGCGGAAGCAGCCCAAGGTGGGGGCGAAGACAAGATCGCCTCGCAGCATAAAAAAGGCAAGATGACAGCTCGCGAGCGAATCCATGCGCTCCTCGACCCAGGGTCTTTCTGTGAGCTTGATGCATTTGTGACTCACGATTGTCACGACTTTGGAATGGAAGACAAGCTCATCCTCGGCGATGGTGTCATCACTGGCTACGGTCAGATCGAGGGTCGCCTCGTCTATATTTTCTCTCAAGACTTTACTGTGTTTGGGGGAAGTCTCAGTCTCGCGTTCGCTAAGAAAATCTGTAAGGTTATGGATATGGCTCTTCGCAACGGCGCTCCCGTCATAGGACTCAACGACTCGGGTGGCGCGCGTATTCAAGAAGGTGTGGCGAGCCTCGGCGGCTATGCAGATATCTTTTACCGCAATGTTTTATCGTCTGGTGTTGTACCGCAACTTTCATTGATACTCGGTCCCTGCGCTGGTGGCGCTGTTTATTCTCCCGCGATGACCGACTTTATCATGATGGTAGATAACACTTCCCACATGTTCATCACTGGGCCTGAGGTGATCAAGACAGTGACAGGAGAAGAGGTCACCTTTGAAGAACTCGGCGGAAGTATGACCCACTGTGGAACGAGTGGTGTTGCTGATCTTCGTCAGGCTTCGGAAGGCGATGCACTGCTAGCTCTCCGCAAGTTGTTGAGCTACATACCCTCCAACAATTTAGAGAGCGCTCCCTTCCAAGCTCTCGATCCACAGCAAAGCGCTAAGATCGAACAAGCTCAATTAAAATTACGCGACATCATGCCGGACAATCCCAATCAGCCTTACAATATGAAGGATGTCTTGCAGATTGTTTTAGATCCCGACAGTTTTTTTGAAGTCAAAGAAGATTACTCGCCGAACATCGTCATTGGCTTTGGTCGTCTGGGAGGCCAATCGGTGGGTATCGTTGCGAACAACCCTAATCACTTAGCGGGAGTGTTGGACATCGATGCTTCTGTGAAAGGGGCTCGTTTTGTTCGCTTCTGTGATGCCTTCAATATTCCGCTCTTGGTCTTTGTAGACGTTCCCGGCTTTTTACCAGGAACAGACCAAGAAAAAGGCGGTATCATCCGCCACGGCGCGAAGCTGCTCTATGCTTTTAGCGAAGCGACTGTCCCACGGCTCACAGTCATCACGCGCAAGGCTTATGGTGGTGCTTACGATGTGATGAACAGTAAACACATCGGCGCTGATCTCAACCTTGCTTGGCCACAAGCTGAGATTGCCGTGATGGGACCCGAGGGAGCCTGTAACATCATCTTCCGTGGAGAAATCACCAAGTCGAGCGATCCCGACAGCACCAGAAAGCAGCTTGTCGCGAATTATTCAGCTAAATTTGCAACACCTTACGAGGCTGCTAAGCGTGCTTATATCGATGCCGTGATCTTTCCTGAAGAGACGCGTCGTCAGTTGATTCAGGGTCTTAAAGCAAGCGCCAACAAGCGGGTGGATATTCCCAAACGAAAACATGGAAATATCCCACTCTAAAGTCGCGACCCGTCTTGAAGGCGAAAGGAACATATATGAGCAAAGCTCTCTTTAAAAAAATTTTGATAGCCAATCGCGGTGAGATCGCTCTTCGCATCATGCGCAGCTGCCGTGAACTTGGAATTCCTAGTGTCGCGATCTATTCGGATGCTGATGCTTTGAGTCAACATCGAAAATATGCAAACGAAGCGATTCGTCTACCCGGACGCACCTCTGCCGAAACCTATCTCAACATTCCTAAGATCATAGAAGCGGTCAAACTTAGTGGAGCCGATGCCGTTCACCCTGGCTACGGCTTTCTCTCCGAAAACTCCGATTTTTGCCGGGCTGTGATTGAGGCGGGAGCAACTTTCATCGGTCCATCTGTGGAAGCCATGCACCTGCTGGGAGATAAGGTCCAAGCTAAAGATCTCATGCGCAAGTTCAACGTTCCCTTGGTGCCCGGTAGCCCCGGTGCTCTCCAGAGTCTTGAGCATTTGCGCGAAGTGATCCGTGATGCCGGATATCCGATGATACTTAAAGCTGCCGCTGGTGGTGGTGGTCGTGGGATGCGGATCATTCGTCAGGATGCTGATGTCAAGGATGCTTACGAACTCTGTAAGCGAGAAGCACTCTCCTACTTTGGCAACGACATGATCTTTGCCGAACGTTACATCATCAATCCTCGCCACATCGAAGTGCAAGTTCTTGCCGATGGCAAAGAAGGTGTACACCTTTTTGAACGTGATTGTTCCGTACAGCGCCGTCACCAAAAGCTCATTGAAGAAGCACCGAGTGCCTACCTGAATCCCGAGCAAAGGGCTAGACTCGGAGAAATTGCAGTAACGGCTGCACTCGCGGCCAAGTACGAGGGTGTGGGGACTGTGGAGTTTATCTGCGAGGCGCCCGATCGCGCCTATTTTATGGAGATGAACACACGTATCCAGGTCGAACACCCCGTCACCGAACTCATCACAGGGGTGGATCTCATTCAAGAGCAGATCTATGTCGCTGCTACGAAAGCAATGCGTCTCAAGCAGAACGACATTCATTTACGCGGCTGGGCGATGGAGACAAGGATCAACGCTGAGGATCCCGCCCAAGACTTTATGCCAAGTCCTGGGCAGATTCAGCATCTTCAATTACCTGCTGGCCCAGGTGTGCGAGTCGATACGCATATCTACAACGGATATACGATTCCGTCCGAGTATGATTCGATGATAGCCAAATTCATCACCTATGGCGCCACACGCGAAGATGCTGTCTGTAAGATGCGGCGAGCCTTGAGCGATTTTGAGATCGAAGGCGTTCCCACAACTGCAAAATTCCACGAACTGGTGCTAAAACACCCAGCATTTCTTTCGGGCGAATTTGATACAGGCTTTTTACAGACCTATCAGAAAGATATCGAGACAGGCCTCAAAGGTGGAAGCTCCGATACTACCTATGGACCTATCCTCGCCGCCTTTCAAACCCAATCGGCTGCCGATTCTCGCGCGCCAGCGCTCGACCATCAAACGTCGGCCTGGCAACAGAGAGCTCGGCTTGAAGCCACTCGCAACAGTTGACGGAGAGTGATATATGAAATGGGTAAACCGTACGAAAGATATTGAAATCACTCTCCCTGACCTCGTCAGCGCGGGAGTTTGGACTGAGTTTCGCTTGCGAAATGAAAGTATGCAACTCTGCTGGGAGCCTCTGCTCCGCACACTCTTTGTTAGGAAAGCAGCTGGCCAAACAGAAGTTCCCCTAAAATACCGAGCGTCTGTAACGAGAAGATTTCCAGGTGAAATGTTTGCAGAAGTCCTCCTCGAATACGTTGGGGGACCACAGACTTCTACGCAGACCTTGCAGCAGGAGCTCGCTATTCATGTTCCCGGACTCGAGGGTCGCTCGGCGGCCGCAGGAGCCAAAGGGGAACAGGTGCGTTCTCCGATGGTCGGCAAGGTGCTGCGCATTCTTGCAAGTCCTGGTCAAACAATAGAACGTGGTCAGGAATTGCTCGTTATCGAAGCGATGAAAATGGAAAACAAAATTTATGCAAGAAATGCTGGAGTGGTAGGCGAGGTTCTCGTGAACCCTGGGGACCAGGTAAGCGTCAATCAACTCCTACTCAAGATTTCCGCACCTTAAGCTCCTAAGCGCGACTGGGCAGGTCCTGCCCAGTTTTTTTTCTTCTCTCCGTGCTAAGATAAAGGTTGAAAGCTGTCTTTGATGGCGAAGTCATCGCTTTCTGTGAAAAGACGGGAGAAAACCATGAAAGCATATGTCTATAAACTTCTCTTTGTCATCTGTCTCCAAGGGCTTTACGCTTGTGCCGGTGGGGGTATGGATGGCGAGCGTTCCGTCTCTGGTAACGTTGGGGGATCGGAACCTATCAATGACGCAGAATCTCGGGACTACAAACGTGCAATCCTCAAGTGCTACAAGACTGGTGGTTCACGTATCGTTAAAGTCGAAGGCCGTCTGATGTGCTACTGAGAGCCAGCACTTTCTCCACATGTCATGAAAGCTCGAGGTGTCCGACTTAGACGCAGTCACCTCGTCACCGCCCATCTTCTCTCCTCGTATTTATGACGCAATAAGCTCAAAAACACGCCAAAAAAACAAGGTTTTTCTGCAGAAAACAGCAGCAATTCTTGCCAAATCGCTTACTTGAAGTATCATGGAATGCGTTTTTTTAATATATTCTTGGATCAACGCACACCTGTAACCTGCGTAGAAAGAGGAGAATAACCTGTGGAATACACCCTTTCCATTATCAAGCCTGACGGTGTAGAGCGTAACCTCGTTGGCAAGATCATCAGCAAGTTCGAAGACCAAGGCATCCGCGTTGCAGCCGTTAAAAAGGTGCAACTGAGTCGCGCTCAAGCGGAAGCTTTTTATGCTGTTCACAAAGCTCGTCCTTTCTTCGGCGAACTTGTTGAATTCATGACTCGCAGTCCTGTTGTTATTATGGCTCTCGCGGGCGAAAATGCGATTCAACGCAATCGCGACATCATGGGTGCAACTAACCCAGCTCAAGCAGCTGCTGGCACCATCCGTAAAGATTTTGCATTGTCTATCGGCGAAAACACTGTTCACGGCTCGGATTCGCCCGAAGCTGCTAAAAACGAAGTCGCATTTTTCTTCGCTTCGACAGAACTCTGCTAACGCTAATTGAGGGGAGCGGTTCTCATGGTAAATCTCATTCCGAAAATTGCAACGGAACTAAGTCTTAAAGAGTTCCAAGTACACAACGCTGTAAAACTGATGTTCGAGGAAGAGTGTACAATTCCATTCGTTGCTCGTTACCGTAAAGAAATGACCGGAAGCTTGGACGAGGTTGCCCTTCGGGACGTGAGAGACCGCTTCCACTACCTCCAAGAACTCGAAACTAACAAGATCAAATACCTCAAAGTTGTTGAGGAGCACTGCAAAAAAAGCCCCGAGCTCATGGCAAAGTTTGCAGACATCAAACTCAAGTTTGAAAAGTGTGAAACCAAGCAAGAGCTCGAAGATCTCTACTTACCCTATAAACCTAAGCGTCGCACACGTGCTCAGATCGCTAAGGAAAAAGGACTTGAGCCTCTGCTCGAGAAGATTTTGGCAGAAGCTGCCACTCTTCGCGATCTCGTAGCTGCAGCCAAGCCTTTTATCACTGCTGCTGACAGTACTATTGAAGCAGCTCTGCGTGTTGCGGACGAGAAGTCAGCCCTAGCGGGTGCTTCTGATATATATGCCGAACGAATTTCAGAAACCGCTGAATGGCGTGCTCTGGTTCGTCACATTTCCCAAGACTCTGGTGTTCTGGTCTCCAAGAAACTCGAGGGCACAGCTCCCGAGCCGGACGAGGCTGCCGCTGTTACTGGTCTGTCCAAAGATAAAAAATCAAAGAAGACAGATCCATCGAAGTACCAAAACTACTTCGACTACGCAGAGCCTATCGCAAAAGCGGCTTCTCACCGTGTGATGGCCGTTCGTCGTGGGGAAGCTGAAAAAGGCCTGCGTGTCAGCATCGATGTCGATATTGAACGCGTGCTGAGAGAGCTCAAGTCCGCTGTCCTCGGTTCCCGCACGATCACTCCTGAAGTGCGCGCATGGATCGAAGAAGTGATCGAAGACGCCTACCGTCGCTTGCTCAGTCCTTCGATCGAGACAGAGCTCCGTCTCCAACTCAAGCAAACAGCTGAGTCTGAAGCGATCCGTGTCTTCTCTGACAACCTCAAAAACCTCCTGCTTCTACCGCCTATCCCTGGCAAAACAGTGCTCGGCGTGGACCCAGGCCTACGCACAGGTTCTAAGTTTGCAGTTGTTGATGAAACAGGCAAGCTCCTGACCCACACGACCCTCATGACAGACCTTGGCGATCGCGAAACGCAAAAGACTTCCAAGGCCAAAGACGAAATTCTACGCCTGATTCGCGAACACGATGTCAAGTACATCGCCGTCGGTAACGGGACAGGAAGTCGCGAAATCATGCGTCTCATCGCTTCTGTTCTCAAAGAGAACGAGCTCAAAGATGTGAAGCGTTTGGTTGTAAACGAAGCAGGTGCCTCTGTTTACTCCACTATGGATATCGCTCGCGAAGAATTCCCGGATCTCGATCCGACTATTCGGAGTTCTGTGAGCATCGCTCGTCGCCTCCAGGATCCACTTGCGGAGCTGGTTAAAATCGATCCCCGTTCGATCGGTGTAGGTCAGTACCAGCACGATGTGAACGTGACGAAGCTCAAGACGAGTCTGGAAGAAGTGGTCGAAAGCTGCGTAAACCGCGTCGGTGTCAACCTCAATACAGCTAGCTATAAGCTTCTCAGCTATGTTTCAGGTATCGGCGGAACAGTGGCTAAGAACATCGTGGCCAAACGAGATAGAGACGGCAAGTTCAAAACACGCAAAGACCTCCTTGAAGTAAGCGGTCTTGGCCCTAAAGTCTTCCAACAAGCGGCTGGTTTCTTGCGCGTTCCTGAGTCGGAAAACCCTCTTGATAACTCCTCAGTTCACCCTGAGGCTTACGAAGTAGTCGAGCAAATCGCTAAAGATCAACAGAAAAATCTCAAAGATATCATCGGCAATCGCTCGCTGGTCGATACCATTCCGTTCGAACGCTATGTCACAGAACGCGTTGGTATGCCGACCCTCCGCGATATCGCCAGCGAATTGATTAAACCAGGTCGTGACCCACGAGAAGATGGAGCACGCCTCATGTACTCGGACGATGTCGCTGAGATCGAAGATCTCAATGTCGGCATGGTCTTGCCTGGTACCGTCACCAACGTGACCAACTTCGGAGCCTTTGTCGATATCGGCGTCCACCAGGACGGTCTCATTCACATTAGCGAACTTTCTGAGCAGTTTGTCGACGACCCAGCAAAAGTCGTTTCCGTTGGTGATGTCGTTGAAGTACGCGTGATTGAAGTCGACCTACAGCGTCGCCGTATCGGTCTCAGCCGTCGTCTGCAAGCCCCAGCTAACAAAGCTGCGGCGCAACCAGCAGCTGCTCAGCCTAACCGAGCTCCCAACAATGGTCAGCGTCAAACCCTGACCCCTAACACTGACAACAAACGCGGTCCGTTGAAGCATCGAACTGATGGCAAACCAACGCCAGCAGGAAGTTCTGCTCCAACACCAAAGTCTCGTCCGCAACAACCTGCGGCGACTATGGATGACCTCTTGGCCAAATTCAATCGAAGGAAGTAAGTTATGTCCGTGACCTTGCCTGTACAACTTGGAGTGATCGGCGGCTCTGGCGTTTACCAGATGTCTGGCGTCGAGCTCGTTAAAGAACATAAGATCGATACGCCCTTTGGCGAGCCCTCCGATAAAGTGATCGAGGGGCGGTTTGAGGGACGTAAGGTGTTCTTTCTCCCACGTCACGGCAAAGGTCACCGTTTCCTCCCTTCGGAAGTGAACTATCGGGCCAATGTTTACGCTTTGAAGTCTTTGGGTGTCACTCACATCCTCGCTGTGAGCGCGGTAGGGATCATGAAGGAATACATTCGCCCCGGCGATATGGTGATTCCTGATCAGATCTACGACCGCACCAAGGGCCTGCGAGCTTCAACCTTCTTTGGTCAAGGCATCGTCGGTCACGTGGAGTTTGCTGACCCCTTCTGTCCCGACCTGAGCCAATGGATTGAGACTGCTGCGCGCAGCGTGACCGATCGCGTCCACAGAGGCGGAGCCTATGTGTGTATCGAAGGGCCACAGTTTTCAACACGCGCAGAGTCTCATCAGTATCGCGATACGATGAAGCCGGCTGTCATCGGCATGACTGGTATTCCTGAGGCTAAGCTCGCACGTGAAGCAGAGCTTTGCTATGGTATGCTGGCTCTGGCGACTGACTACGACTGTTGGCACGAACACGAAGCCGATGTCAGCGTCGAGGCTGTCATGGCAGTCCTCAAGGCGAATAGTGAAAATGCCAACAACATTATCCGTCAGTTGATTCGCCAACTTCCCGAGCAGCATAGCAGCCGCATCTTTGAAACGGCCAAATATGCGATCATGACGTCACCCGATCTGATTCCAGAAGCACGCAAGCGCGATCTGGATTTACTTTATGGAAAGTACCTTGGACGTTAGAAATGAAGGCTCCCTGAATGGGAGCCACGATATTTTTATCTACTACGAAGACACCGACCTCTCAGGCTTTGTCTACCACGCTAACTACCTCAAATTCTTTGAACGAGCCCGAGAGCACCTCATCGGTGTCAGCTTTCTGCGAGACCTCTATGTAAGAGAGGGTTTGCATTTTGTCGTAAACAAGGCGCAGATGGAGTTTAAGTCTCCTGCGCGACATGGCGATATCCTGCGCATCGAATCCATTGCGCAATACTCTCGGTCTCCCGCCTTGCCCTTTACACAAAATGCTTATGTTCTCGAAGAAGGTGGACAGCCTCGTCTCGCCGTTAGCGCACAGATCACCATAGTCGCCCTCAATCTCCAGAACAGACCCATTCGCATGCCTGATCTGGTGATCGAAACCTTTCACCGGCAGAATTTAGCGAGCCCTAAGGCTCATTGAAGGAGGATTGGCCATGGCCAATAACTACGTAGGCATCACCGGTTTTGATTTTATAGAGTTCAGCAGCCCTCACCCCGAAGCACTCGCGCAGTTGTTTCGTAAACTTGGCTTTTCCAAACTGAAGAGTCACAAAAGCAAAAAGATCGACTATTATCGCCAAAACGATATTCATTTTCTCCTCAATAGCGAACCAGGCTCGTTTGCTGCCAGCTTCCATACCTTGCATGGTCCTTGTGCAAATGCTACGGGCTGGCGTGTAGAAGATGCTAAGAAAGCCTTTAGCGCAGCAGTCGCCAGAGGAGCTAAACCTGCTACACACAAAGATCACGAGCTTCCCGCTATCTTTGGGGTAGGCGATAGTCTTATCTATTTTGTCGACAATGCCAAGGCTAAGGACCGTTGGGAGCAACTTGGATTTGTTGACCTTGAAAAGCCTGAGCTCGTACCATCCAAGGGTTTCGCTCTGGTAGATCACCTCACGAATAATGTGCACAAGGGCGAACTTGTTCCTCTAGCCAACTTTTACAAAGAAGTCTTTGGCTTTGAAGAAGTTCGCTATTTCGATATCCGCGGTCAAGAGACTGGCCTCAAGTCCTACGCGTTACGTTCTCCTTGTGGTTCCTTTTGTATTCCCATCAACGAAGGGACTGAGGAAAAATCGCAGATAAACGAATACCTGCGCGAGTACAAAGGCCCAGGCATTCAACACATCGCCTTACTTTGCTCAAACATCATCGATGTGATGGACAAGATGCAGGTGGAAGGTCTCAAGACCCTTGACATCGAAGCTGATTACTATGACAGCGTCTTTCAACGTCTGCCACAGGTCAAAGAAGATAAGACCAAAATCCGTTCGCACAATCTCCTCGTCGATGGAGATGAATCAGGCTATCTCATCCAGATCTTTACCGAGAATGTGATTGGTCCTATTTTCTTCGAATTTATCCAGCGAAACCTACACCTCGGGTTTGGCGAGGGCAACTTTGGTGCACTCTTCCGTGCTATCGAACGCGATCAAAAGCGTCGCGGTGTCCTCTAAGGAGTGAGGGATGGTTCAGCGTTTTGAGCCTCATCCCCTGATACGAGGTGGCCAGATGCAAACTCTGGTCGCCTTTGCTTGGACAGAAGCATCGCCTCTGCCACCGGATGAACAGATCATTGTTGCCTTGCAGGACGGCGATGAGCTAGTCATCGACATCAACCATCCTATGCATCAAGATTCACGGACACCCTTGGTTTATCTGATTCATGGTTTAGGTGGCGATGCAAGCTCGGCCTACAAACTTCGTCTGGCTCAAAAACTCACGCGTCTTGGATTTCGCGTCTTACGCCACAATCATAGAGGGGCAGGACAGCAGGCGTATCGGGCACGGAGTATCTATCACTCAGGCTCAAGTCTCGATGTTCTCACTGCGATACAAACAGTTGCCGCGCGTTGGCCTGATAGTCCTCTACTGACTATAGGTTTTTCGCTGTCAGGAACTATTCTTTTGAACATGCTCGGCCGTCATTACAGAGAACTCCACGAGATTCCCCAGCTCCGTGCGGCCATGAGCGTCTGTGCACCGATAGATCTCGAGCTCAGTTCCCTGGCCATTGATCAATGGCGTAACAAACACCTCGATAGCTACTATGTTTTTGTCCTGATACGACAATTGATAGAACGTGGTCTCATCGATGCTCGCACAGCCCACCAAAGGATGGGCCGTTGGACACTCCGTGCATTTGATGAAGGGATTACTGCTCCGATGGGCGGTTTCCACAGCCGTTCGCACTACTATGAGACGTGTTCGCCGCAAAATATCGTGGCTGACATCCAATGTCCGACGACTATTCTCGCAGCAGCTGACGATCCTATCGTACCAGCGCTGAGTGTATTTAAAGCGCCGTATAGCACAAAGACCATACTCGATCTGCAAAAGTCAGGGGGACATTTGGGATTTCTTGCTCGGCGTAAAACACCTCTCGGTGATATCCGCTGGCTCGATGCCTATATTGCTCGCTGGGCGATGGCACACAGCTTTTCCTAGCAAGATTCCCCATTGAACAGAGGACAAAAGAGTTTCATCCTAGATCAAGGAAGTGATCCGGGAGGTGCTCCATGCGATACCACACTCAGGACATCTTTATCCCCTCAGAAAAAGTTCTTTTACCGGCAAGTCTTTCTCTCCCTGAAAATCCTAAGGGACTCGTCCTATTTGTGCATGGCAGTGGCAGCAGCCGCCTTAGCCCTCGCAACATCTATGTTGCCGATGTCCTCTTGAGTGAGGGCGTCGGGAGCTTGCTCTTCGACCTTTTGACACCGGAAGAAGCCCTCCAGAACCATAGAGATCATGGCTTTCGCTTTGCCATCAGCTTTCTGACCCAAAGGCTGCTCCATGTCACGCAGTGGGTTACCTCCCAGGAGTCTTTGCGTCCTTATGGGATCGGCTACTTTGGTGCCAGTACGGGAGCAGCGGCCGCTCTTGATGCCGCAGCTCTGCTCCCTAGCTACTGCCAAGCTCTCGTCTTGCGAGGCGGACGACCAGACCTCGCTCTCTCCGATCTTGATCGTGTAAGAGTGCCTACTCTCTTTATCGTTGGGGGTGAGGATCATGAGGTGCTGCGCTGGAATGAAAAGGCTTATCGAGCCATTTTGCATGCTCCAGCTAAAAAACTGTCTGTGATTGCAGGTGCTGGGCATTTGTTTGAGGAAGCTGGCGCTCTTCAGGAGGTCGCGGGCCAGGCAGCGGGATGGTTTAAAACCCATCTTCAGAGTCCAACTCATTATTCCAAGAAGCTGCAGATTGACGAGAATCATAATGGACGAGGAGGGTACTGCGATAGTTTTCCGTGCTGAGGCTGAGAGAGGTGAAAACCTGGTCCGAAGACCAGGTTTCGAAGCAATCAATTAGATTGTAACGCGAAGACCGATCAGGTTGATGCTCCAAGCAGTAGCTGATTCTGTAGTTTTTTCATCTCCAGTTTTGATCTCACCAGACTCACTGTTGATGGTCAACCCGTGAAGCAACCAGAAATTTTTAGCCAAAGGCTGGAGGAGATTGAGGTCATAACGCAAGCCAGTTGAACTTGCTGTAGTTTTGATCAAATCAGTGTCTGAACCTTCTTTAAGAGCTTTGCCTGAACCTTGCTCTAAGCGAAGGGTTAAAATGTGCTCAGAATCATAGGGACCAAGCTTGGTATAAAAAGTTAGGTAGGGAGAAAGGACATTCGTACTGAGTTCTGTCTTGAGATCTCCAACCTTTGTTGACGTTGAATTAAGACCGTAGCCTAAACCAACTTCGAGATTATCTTTGACCATGTAACCAGCACCGAGCTCATTAGAGGCATCGTTGAAGGGATAGAGGTAGAATATCCATTTGCCTGCCGTGATGTAGGCAAATGCAGAGCCAAGTGAGCTTGTGCTCAAACCTGAAACGGTAGTTTTCTCTTCTTTCGCACCTTCTGCGTCAGCCTTCGACTTAGATTCAGCACTGCCGTAGATAAAACCAGGAACTTGAACAGAAAGTGTCGCCGCTTCGCCTGCTTCTTCGGCACGAGCGACGCCAGTTCCCAACCAAAGAGCTGCGAGGGGCAAAATCAGATGCTTGTGAAGGTTCATTGTGACTCTCCCTTGTCAAATAGAAACGAACATCGTCTGGCAGAAGACTGCCAATACGCGCGCACAATAGGTGCATAAGTTCTAAACTTATCCCGAGCTTCGATGAAATTGCGGGCTTTGTCCAGAAAAAATACCCTATGATTTCCCTGCTTCTACCACACGTGTCTTTAGACCATCTCTCTTGGGCGCACTCTTTTGACGTAATTCACTCTGTAAGGGCTTGCGTGTCTGCTTTTTCCCGCATTCCCCTCGGAAGACACTTTTCCTTTCGCCGGCTTTTCGGTATTCTCCCCCGACCATGGAGAGATGTCCGAGTGGCCGAAGGAGCTTGACTCGAAATCAAGTAGCGGGGCAACCTGCTCGTGGGTTCGAATCCCACTCTCTCCGTTCTGGTCCTTGATCGCAGAGCGCACTCTTCAAAACCCCAGCATCTGGCGATTTCTGTGAATGCTTTTCCCAAAAATTTTTCTGAGCTTTCCTTCGATAACCGTTTTGCTCGGCTATTGCCTTGTGACCCCGTAACGCAAAATCACGTGCGTCAGGTACAGGGAGCTTGCTACTCAAAAGTTGCACCAAGCCCTGTGCGAGCACCTTCGCTCTTTGCTTGGTCCCATCATCTCGCTCAAGAGCTTGGTATTGCCGAGCCTCTTGCTGAGCAACGGAATATTGTAGCTGAAGTGCTTGCCGGCAACCGACTTTTGCCAGGCATGGAGCCCTATGCTGCCTGCTATGGTGGTCATCAGTTTGGTCATTGGGCCGGACAACTTGGCGATGGCCGCGCCATCACTCTCGGTGAGCATTTAGATCCACGAGGCGACCGTTGGGACTTTCAATTGAAAGGGGCCGGACCTACGCCTTATTCAAGACGAGGGGATGGTCGCGCAGTGCTTCGTTCTTCGCTACGCGAATTTTTATGTAGTGAAGCGATGCATCATCTGGGTGTACCTACCACGCGTGCCCTCAGCCTCGTCACGTGTCGCGAAGAAATTCCGCGTGATATGTTCTATGACGGGCGTATCGAATGGGAACCTTGCGCTATCGTGACGAGGGTTGCGCCAAGTTTTATCAGGTTTGGGCATTTTCAGATTTTTGCCGCTCGAGGTGACTTGGGGCTGCTCCAACAGCTCGCTGATTATGTGCTTTCCACATTCTATCCCAGCTGGGACCAAGCAGACCCCCATCGCTATAAGCACTGGTACTTTGATGTCTGTGAACGCACCGCACTTATGGTGGCCCATTGGATGCGCGTGGGCTTTGTGCATGGTGTGATGAATACGGACAATATGTCGATTCTTGGACTTACCATCGACTATGGTCCCTATGGTTGGCTAGACGTCTACGATCCGCAGTGGACCCCCAACACTACAGATGCGGGCCAGCGTCGCTATCGCTTTGGCCAACAGCCTGCCATTGCTCTCTGGAACCTCGCCCAATTTGCTGAGGCGCTGCGGAGTCTCATCCCAGACGCGGGTATTCTCGAAGCCGGACTAGACCGTTTTAAAGCTTGTTTTCAAATGAGCTATGGACGTTTTATGAGCCAAAAACTGGGCCTGCAAAAGCTCGAGGGCAAGGGTGACCAAACGCTCCTCCTCCTTCTTGAAGAAGCCCTGACGTCATGTGAAATTGACATGACTCTTTTCTATCATCATCTTGCTGAGGTCGCACGAGACGATACTTTTGCAGAGGCCTTAGGTCATTTGCGACCTGCGTTCTATCCGGATCAGCTGCCGGCGAGTGCTGAGGAGGCTCTCTCAAAGTTTATAAAAGCCTATCAGGCTCGCTTGCTTCAGGATGAACTGACTCTAGCGGATCGCCTCGTCCTTATGAGGGCGCATAATCCGCAGTACGTCCTCCGCAATTATCTTGCTCAGCTAGCTATCGATGCTGCTCATACAGGCGATGCAGGACCGACCCAACGACTGTTGAAGGTGCTCGAGCGGCCTTATGAGACGCAAGAGGGTCACGAAGATCTTATACAACGCCGTCCTGAGTGGGCCCGACACAAGGCTGGATGCTCGGCTTTGTCCTGCAGTTCATGAGGTGGAGGTGAGCGAAAGTCCACAATCATCAGCAAAACTCCCATCGCTGGCTGTCATCGGCAGCGGACCTGCTGGGCTTATGGCGGCAGACCAGCTCGCGCAAGCGGGATATTCTGTCACTCTCATTGAAAAACGCAAAGCTCTTGGCTGGAAGCTTTATATTGCTGGTTCTTCTGGACTTAATATCTCCAACGCACTCCCCCTAGATGTCTTTGCAGGACACTACACGGGACCAGCAAAGGTTTGGCAGCGAGCACTCCAGAGTTTTTCACCAGAATCCTGGATTCGCTTTATCGAAGAGCAGCTGGGATTAGGCACCTTTCTCGGCACCAGCGGACGCTACTTTGTCGAGACTATGCATGCCGCTAAACTCCTCAAACTATGGCGAAAGCGTCTCGAAAGTTTAGGGGTCAGCTTCTCACTTGGAGAAACTCTAACGAGTTTGCGTAGCCAAGGGTCGGGAGGAGTAGAGCTAGGCTTTGCCTCGGGGCGTCGCGAAGCCTTTGATGCCTGCGTTCTTGCTCTAGGAGGCGGAAGTTACGCGAGCATAGAGGAGCCGGTTCTATGGCCGAGTCTTTTCCTAGAACACAGCCTCAGCTGCGTACCCTTTAGCCCTTCTAACACCGGATACACTCTTGCATGGTCTGCCGGATTTCTGGCCGAAGCAGATGGAAAGCCACTCAAAAATATCGAACTATTGACCACAAAGGGTTCGCGGCGAGGGGATCTTGTCGTAACGCAGTACGGTCTCGAAGGAACGCCTATCTACTTTCTTGGCGAACCGGGACTTGCTCACCTCGATCTCAAACCTGATCTTAGTCTCGAAGAAGTTCAAAAACGCCTGCAAAAGAGCAAAGAAAACCTCTCACCACTCCGGCGTGCAAAAAAGTATCTCAATCTCTGTGAAGCAAGCTTAGCCTTGCTCTTTCATGAGTCCGCACCAGAAGCGCGGAGCGATATCGAGGCCCTAGCACAGCAAATCAAATCATTCCCACTTCAGCTTCAGGAGCCTCGTCCTCTCGCAGAATCGATCTCTTCGCGAGGTGGCGTCGCATGGGAAGAGCTCGATGAGAACTATATGTTAAAGCGTTTGCCTCACGTCTATTGTCTTGGCGAAATGATCGATTGGGATGCTCCGACAGGGGGCTTTCTCATTCAGGGCTGTGTCTCACAGGCGTTCGATCTTGCCAATAGGCTCAAAGAGATTTTGGCAAAAGACCAAAACACGAGCTCCAATTCTCAAACTCACTTTGTGTGATTTCACGCACTCAAGTCTGCCCAAAATGCGCCATTATTATGGGCCTGCTGGCTTTTGCCTAGTTTTCCAGTGCTTACGAGATTCTTGTGAGCTTGGCATGAGCTTTGCTCCTCTCTAATTGGATGCGAATCACGAACAGAGGAGTCCGTATGCGTATCGTCATGGGTGTGAAGTCGTATGAAACTGCTCATCGTCTCGTTCAAGCGACCGAGCGTTTGGGTTTTGAGGCACCTATGGTGGATGCCGTGAATGTCTTAGAGCCACCAGGTGGTGCGCTGGGTAAGTTTTTTCTCAGTGCCAGCGAGGGAGAATTCTTTGCACAATATCTCAGCAACGAAGAGTTCAAAGCCAGGACTCTGCTCCGAGCTGTGATCGATGAATTGCATCGCCGACTTATTCAAGCTCATGCGCATGTGCTTGAAGGTGATCCGAGTATAGAGCTATTGAATTATGCTGACGAACATCATGCCGATCTCATCGCGGTTCATCTCAATAATCAATCCTACACCGAATCTATGCTAGCTACTAAGCTTGCGCGCAAATTACTCATGCGCTCTCCGATTTCTGTGCTCTATCATAAAGACCATCCGCATCACAACCCTATCACCAAGGTTGTCTTTGCCACGGATCACTCGACCTATGCTCAAGACACCTTGAGGAAGTTTATTTCTCTGCGTCCGAAAGGCGTCGAACAGGTCACTGTGATGTCAGCCTTTCCCACGGAAATTGTTCCGGCGATCACTCCTCTCTTAGGACAGATTCCCATCGACGTTCAAAAGTGGGCTCGGGGTAAATTTGAAGAGGAAAATGCGAAAGCCGTAGAGCTACTTCAGAATGCAGGCTTTGATGCTCACTCTGAACTCCGTGAGGGTCCAGTTCATGATGCCATCGCCGCTTCCATGGATAAAAACCATGCTGGTCTCCTCGTCCTTGGTTCCCAAGGCCATGGTTTCCTGGAGCGTATGGCTGTAGGCAGTGTCTCGTTTCACGAGACTATCTACGGCCCCTACCCCACTCTTGTCATCCGTGTATAGGTGGAGCAAGAGCGGTCTGTTCGAAGGTCCACCGTCCCCTTGCTGGAAGCGGGGACGGCACATCCGGGAGCGCTCGACCCCACTAGCAGAGTTATGCTAGCGAGATGCTCCACCATTCTGCCGAGCCCACCCCAACGGGGGGCTCCGGCAGAGCTTTTTATGCAATGAATGAGCTTTTAATTTAAAGCAAAGACGAGTGGATTACGAAGTATCCTCTGACCAAAGGGAGTAAGGGTTTTCCAGTCAGTAGGATCCACAAAATCAAGATCGCTCAACTCACGGCTATTTCCCGTCATGGACCAGACGATAGTCCCGTATTTCTGCACACCACTGGCAGCTTCTTCCAAAATAGTCTCACAAGCGACTGCCTTTGAAGGACCATGAGAGCAGGCAAATTCACCAACTATGTACGGTATCTTTGCCGATCGTACCGTACGGAATGCGGCTCTGACTTGCTCTGCTGAGCCGTAGTTCTCGTACATATGAGAGGAGAGCACGACGTTCGCATCCAGGACTTTAAAATCATTAGCATGCTCAGCAATACTCGAGAAATCTTGACCCCAACCGCGCGCATCGACGATCAAGCTATGCGGCAAACCACCTCTCCTCAGCTGTGGGATCACCGACTGGTACGCTTCAATATAAGCACGGCTCTTGTCCGACGTACCATACCATTCATTGGCAATATTTATGAGCAAGATCTCTTTATGCCGCAAAAGAACTGTTTTGACTTCTGGCTTCAAAAGATAATCTGCCATCGCCTGAAGGTCAGCTTTACTGTCCGAACCAGTTGCATTCTGCAGATTAAGTACGGCAGTCAACTTCAAGGTGCGCATGCGCGCCAAGACACGATCCAGCTCTCCGATCGGATGGATGTCCTTGGGATCGCAGCGATTCGCACGAATCAAGGTATCTGCACACCATACGATACGGACGGTATTAAAACCCATATCTTTGATGGTCGTAAGAGCTGCATAAGACTGTTCGCGATAATAGGCATGCGGATTGTTGATCCCTCGCATCACAAAGGGCTTACCTAACGGATCTATCAGCTGCCCGTTTTGGACTGAGAAAGTAGCTTGGCTTGCGGGTATGACTCCCCCTTGTGAACCAGTATCATTTATGGGTTCCGCATCTACACCACACACACGAATCAAGATATTGTTATTACCTTTGACCAATGCTTTTTCGTCATTTCTGATTCTATCGGGACAAAGCTTGCTGCTATAGATAATCTCGTTGCCACGAAAGTACTCGAGCACAAAGCGATAGCTACCCGGCAAGACTTGGACCTGAATGAGTCCAGAGCCTCGCGTAAATTCGCGACTCACATCAGCTTTGATAGTAGGATCAAGACTTGTCAATTGGAGCTTATAGCGTTCGTAATTGCCTGCCGAAAGCTCGTTAATACTAACATTCGCAAGCTCCGAGCTTTCATTGAGACTTTTTGATTTTGGCTTACAGGCACTAGGAAGCAAAGTTGCCATTGCGAGCACGCCTACGAGCCTGAGAGCTCGTTGAGGACGCAGACGAAACCATGACGAAGGAGCAACACTCATTTTGCCGTTCATATCAACCTCGACTCAATGGGAACAGTAAGAGATTCAGCAAGAAGCAAGCCACGGCGACTAGCTCTTAAAAGCTCTTATAGCAGCCTCCAAAAAGCTTGGAAGAAATCGATTTGCGCATTTTTTCTAAATCTTTTCGTTGCTTACAATTGTGCAAAAAGCCTCTCTGGTTGCAGAAACCTTTGTAAATTCAGAGAGAACTGTCAAAGCCTTAGACAGTGACTCACTGCTTCACAGTCTTCGCCTTGCGAAAGGGTTGAATTTTGCTTTCCTTTTAGGGAAAGTTTGAAAAAACTTCTAAATATTTTGGGTCAAGTTCCGAAAGCACCTCCCAGGACGTTAACGCCATGAGGAGATTGCCATGGCTCGATTAGAGGAAAAAATCAGTTCGCCCATGACTTCGCCCGCTGGAACGGTGATGTTGATTGCGGCCCTTATTCCGATCGTGCTCTATGCTTTCAATGCCCTCCACTGGTCCGATACGGTTGCAATACCTGTCGCCTATGGAATAAGCATCCTTGGGTCGCTGCCACTGCTATGCATTCCTTTCCTTGCGCGCTCTTTTCATCTTGATACTCGGTCTCGACTCGGGCTGTTTTCTCTCGTCGCATGCGTGTCAGTGGTCCTGTTGTTCGAACTGTTTGCAGGAGCCGAATGGCTTGCAGGCCAACCCCAAAGTGCAGAAGTTTGGTTCTATCTACGTACCGAGCTTCTTGTACAAGCTCTCGTAGGTACAGCTATGACACTATTTGCTTGCGGCATGCGATATACAAAAATCGATCAAGGAGAGGGACTGCCAAGGGGTGCATGGCTAGCTCTTTTGCTTGTCCTCGTGGCCAGCGGACTTGGGCTTGCTTTTGAGAGCGCACAGGAAGCTTCAGGGCTTCAGCATGTCACTTCTTTAGCGCTGAGCACCTTTGCTTTTGGCCTCAATGCAAGTCTCCTCTTGCGCGTTGCCCTGTATCAAAAAAGTTTTCTGGTTAGCACCTTAGCTTTTGGACAGCTTTGTCTTGCTCTCAGCACGGGAATAACAGGAATAAATCTCGCTCAGCCCTCTCTCGGCGAGACATTGCTCCTCCACAGTCTCGCTCAGCTCTATGGCTTTTATGCCTTGTCTGCGAGCATAGTCTTACACTTGCGTCGCCAAGGTGTGATTGTTCAAGACGACGAACAACTTTCTGACTCAAAAGAGCTTACTTTGAGCTCTCAGGCTACTGTTCAAAAATTCCGCGAGCAATTTGCTCCTATTCTCGTCGAACTCGTTGCCAAGTCCGAAGAAGCCCTGATGAGTACGGCCCCATTTGTAACGCCTTCGCAAGTCCAAGGACTTTATGAACTCAATCAGATGAGTTGGAATCTTCTCCAAAAAGTTGATGAACTCGATCACTTCCTTGCACGTGGGGAATTGCGCACGACTCCTCAGGCTCGTAAGATTCCAGCAAGCGAACTGATGCTTCGTCTCCAGCGCATTGCTCAAAAACTAGCTGACCCTAACTTTGTCCAGGTCGATGCCTATACGCTAGAAGACTTGGGTGACATAGAGATCGATGACGTGCTCTTCCTCCAAGCCTGTTTGCCACTGATCCGTAACGCTATTCGTTATACGCAGAATGCAAGAATAACTCTTCACCTTTATCCTTTTCTTCGAGAGGGAAAGCCTCATCTTCGTCTAGACATCCGCGACTGGGGTAGAGGACTGTCTCAGTCCGTCTATCGTTCCCTACATCAACAAAAAGACAACAGTGTGACGCCTATCCCCACAAGTGGAATACCTCTCGCTCATAAGATCTGCGAACAGCTAAAGATCGAGCTCACCCTAGATAGTTTACAGGGCAAGGGTTCAACCTGGAGCCTAAGTTGGTTTGATAAGCAGGGAGAAGAAAGGCGAAATAGAAATCTCACACCAGGACTTTCGCACAGTTCTGCCCTACTCTTTACTCAAAGTTCAAGCTTTCATGACGAGTTGGCAAATCCCTTGAGCGACTTAGGAATTGATACTGTTACAACCCAAAGTCTCAATGCAAGCCTGAGGGTTCTGGTAGAAAAACAGCCTGCCCTTGTGCTCTTAGAAATAGATGAACAAGGTAAGGCCTTTGACCTCCTAGAGACCCTGGAACTCTACCAAAATCAATGTCAAGTTGTGGGCTTGATTGCGGACAACGACACGATGCTCACCGAAAAAGCTCGGCAAGCAGGCGTCCGATGGTTTGCTGATTCGCAAAAGCTAAAACAGGATTTCCCTATTATTTTGAGAGCCAAGGGCATCCCATCAAAGGTCGAGGCCTAGCGTATAGTAACGACCAAAATTGGTATCTACATAGGTGCGTCCGTTTACTTCATAGCGGAGGTAGTAGAATACCTCTGCGACTTGATCCTCAAGACCTAGCTGGCCAGCCCACAACTCAACCTGCTCGTTAGGTTCGATGCCACTTTCCTGCGTAGCATCTCGATAATCGACCCGGCCCCGATAGTGTAGCTTTAGGGTATGATCGGCAGGGTCACCATTGACAAAGTAAATCACTTCAACTTTTTTGGCATAAGCAAGATTTTTAACGGCCACGGCAAAGTTTGCTTGATTATGATAAACTCCATCTGGACTATAGTGGCGAACACCGAGCGAGCTCTTATTGAGTATCACTCTATCATGGTAAAACGCCATTCCCTGTCGCGGAAAGTAGAGATAGCCTTGTCCATCGTTGTCGTCGATGTAAGTTGCTTCCCCTGACTCAAGCTTAGCGTAGAAGCGAAGTGGCTCCTGTTCTTTAACAGGCAAACGCACGCGCCAGATGCTGTAGCCTGGATTTGCATAATACTTGAAATGAGCTTCGCGATAGAAGTCACCCTTGCTATTGTGCTCCACTAAACCTACCAAAGAACCCTGTCCCTGCTCTCTCACTTTTATCGTGATACTGGCCATGGGACTGTAAGCTGGTTGATCACCATCCTCATAGTTATCAATCGAAAGAACTTGAATCTCCTCTTGCCCAAGCGCATCGGGTATGGGCTCTAAGCAAAAACCAACCAATGCGAGTACAATTATTCCAAGCCTACGCATAGAAGACCTCCTTCTCTTCTGAGCAGAAAAGCTAATCCTGAACCTAAGCAAAACAATGCATAGATTATGCCGGTCGGAGATCTGTTTGCGTAAAAGCTTGAGGAGCATGCGTTCGAGGGGATGACTAGCCAAAAAGGCAGGAAAAAAAAGTGGGAAAAGGACCACAGAAAGTGGTCCCGATTCTCAGCCTTTTTGCTGCTGGACCCACTGCGCCAATTTCTTTTCGAGCAGATCAAGAGGGAGTGGCCCGTCTTTAAGAATCTGTTCATGAAACTCTCGCATCTGGAATTTTGCGCCAAGGGCATCCTGTGCTCCCTTGCGAATTTCGAGAATTTTGAGCATTCCCATCATATATGCCGTCGCTTGACTTGGCATGACGATATAGCGCTCAACAGCTTTGACGATCTCACCTCGATCTGCGGGTGTGTTATCTTCAAGATAGGCGATAGATTTTTCTCTCGTCCATCTCTTGGCGTGGATTCCGGTATCAATCACGAGGCGAGCGGCTCGCCACATCTCCATCGAAAGACGTCCTAGATCCGAATAGGGGTCTTGATAAAAGCCAAGCTCTTTCGGAAAGCGCTCACTGTAGAGTCCCCAGCCTTCAACATAGGCGGTGTAGCCACCAAAGCGCCTGAATTTAGGGATACCTTGCAATTTCTGGCTTATGGAAAGCTGGAGATGATGTCCTGGTAAGCCTTCGTGGTAAGCAAGAGCCTCCATCTTGTACTTAGGAACCTGACGGAGGTCGTATAGATTTACATAATAGACGCCTGGTCTTGAACCATCTGGTGCAGGACTCGTATAGAACGCTACCTCCGCTGACTTTTCGCGGTAAGCCTCAACGGGTTTGACATTAAGCTTATCCTGCGGAAGGGTGACAAAAAACTCGGGAAGACGCTGTTCGATACGATCTAGGAGCTTTTGATTATCTTGTAGATAAGCCGCCTTACCCTCGTCAGTTTGTGGATAATAAAAGCGAGGATCTTTGCGCACAGCATCAAAGAACTCTCGCAAGCTTCCCTTGTAGCCAAGCTGTTTTTGGAGGACAGACATCTCCTTACGAATACGTGCCACTTCTCGAAGACCGATCTGATGAATTTCGTCGGCACTCAAAGACGTTGTCGTCGTGTCCTTCAGCTGTTCGGCATAGATATCCAAACCATTCGGGAGAGTCCACATGCCTACTTCGCTAGGCGCCTTCTTCTCAAGTTCTTTAACATATACAATAAGGTCTCGATAGGCAGGAGCAACTGACTCTTGAAGCGCTGCTATCGCATCTTTTCGCAGTTTTGCTTCACGTTCGGGAGATAATTTCAAGGCTTTGATCTTGGACTGAAAGTCTGCGAGCAAGACTGAGTCTTTTGCTTTGTCTTCGAAGGGAAAGCCGACCAAAACATTACGACAATCATCCAAAACCTTTGGGTAAACAAGGCGCGGAGCGATAATTCCAAGCGATGCTCTCTTCGCAAGACCTTCTCGCAGCTGAGTAAATTGACGAGAAACGGCTCGGAGGCGAGCGATATAGGCGAGAGCATCCTGCTCATTATCAACACGGTGGATATTGATCAAGAAAGCTGGCAAATCTGCTTGTACACCAAACATCTGGTTGACGGGATAATTGTAATATCTCCGATCAAATGCACGCATCTTGTCTTCAGCACGCTTTTCAAAGAGACGATAGCTGAGCTGAGCCTGAGTATCAAGAGCTTCAAAGGGAAAGGATTTGAGCTCAGCGAGGTGCTGTTGTGCGAGATCGCGTCGCTTAACAGCCTGTTGCTCGGAAAGGTCATCGAGCTGATCGTACTTCTGCTTGATAGAAAGATAGCTCATGTGCTGTGGAGACAGCTCAAGCTCCTCATTAAACGCTCGTTCAAAAAATGCATTCAACTTATCCGAAGGAGATGTCTCTGGAGTGATAGACGGGGTTTGACAAGCTAAAAGACTTGCTACGAGCAAGCCCAGAAGAGCATGTTTTCCAATCATCGAGCGTACCTCTTGTTAAGCTAGCTTTCAGAACTTGATGGCCTTGATCTGGCGACCCAGGCTAACAAATCCCAAGCTTACCCACAAGAACAGAGTCCTAGAGCTTACTCACTGCGATGCCGCACTTTGCTGTAGCGCTGACAAGCATGAGCATCGAGCTGCTTAGACATCTGTGCAGCTAGACTGGGAAGATCTTGAGCGAGAGTCTCTAAACTCTTTGCAGACGAAGGATCAAGGGGGCAGAGCTGGTCATAAGCACTACATTCCTTGAGGTAATCAAGGCGGAAAGCAAGGGCATGTGGCTGATCGCCGGCCTTAACAGCCATGGGGACTCGTTTAAATAGCGGCCTCAGTCTTTGATCGAAGTCGTGATATTGCTTTTTTCTCTCGTCAGCCAAAGTGAGATTTTGCTTGGCGAGCGGCTCAAGATCTGAGAGTTGGCTGGTGAGAGTATCTAACTGATAGGAATAGCCTGCTGCCTTTTGGTTCCAAGAGGAGTCAGCAAACTTTTGCTCTTTTTGCTTTTGGAGTTCTTCTAGATTTTTCTCGATTAGCTTTTGCTCGGCTCGGAGTGTACTCAACTTTTTGCTGAGGATCTCGCCTTGCTCCCGGTACAGCTTTTCATCGTTCCAAAGACTGATATAGAGATCTGAGACAAGGCTCCGACACTGTTCACGGAGGTTGGCACGATAGTCTTGCCCCAAAGTCTCGGTCCCCAGACTGAAACAGGCCAAGCTCGTCATTATGGAGATCCAGTATGCGCAAACGACACCGTTTTTCGATTCCATACTAGCCTTACCCCCCTCTTTTGCCTTATTCTAGCAGATAGTTACCCAAAAATGACAGGCCTGCGTGTGATACACTTGTGCAAGCAAGCATTGGACAAATGCTGCTTTTTCGATTTATTCTGCTCCCCCTGTCGTGAAATCTTAGATTGAAGGATGCGGTATGGAAACCGAGAGCACACCCGATCCGTCTCATTTGCTGCTTGATAATCAATTGTGCTTTGCACTCTATGCAGCCTCAAAAGCTATGATTCAGGCCTATAGGCCTTATCTAGAGCCACTTGGTATCACGTATCCGCAGTACCTCGTCTTTATGGTCCTCTGGGAAGAAGAAGGTATAACACTTAAGCACCTAGGTGAGCGCTTGTCGCTTGACTCCGGCACATTGACACCTCTTATCAAACGGCTCGAAAAAGAAGGTTTTGTCACTCGCGAACGTTCTACCAAGGACGAGCGAGCCATTCAGATCCGTCTGACCAGCAAGGGACAAAAGCTTAAAAATAAGGCCATTTTGATTCCGCAGAAGATGCTCTGCAATCTTCACACGGACATACCCATGTTAGAGCAGCTCCGCAGCGATCTCAAAAGCCTCCTCAAGATGCTGCAGACCCCCTCGTCCTAAGGATGGCGAAACTCGCTTCGAAGGACCTTGTTTATAGCCCGTCCCGCATAGGCCTGAGCGGAAGCTCGAGCATGATGTCGCTGCCAGTACCAGCAAACTCGATAGGAAAGGGTTTGAGGGAAGGTGCGGCATATTCCGCATCAAAAGTGTCAAATGCCAAGCCTAGCCGATGTCCGGCTTTCAATTGCCAAGCTACACCAAGTGCTTCGATCGAAAGTGTGACCTGCCCACTGACCTGGTTTTGAGTCCAAGTCCTCACTCCATGGGTGATCAATGCTGCCTTGCCGTCGGGTGACACGTCGAGAAGGTGAGCTATGAGCATTCCTCGCTCGCTTGACTGAAAGCGAAGCTTGAGTCGTGGCACTCCATAAAGAATTTGGCTTTCCTCAAGGGGTTCGGAAAGTGCTAGCAAGGCTCGCGGTCGTCGAATTCTCTCGAGATTGACCTCTACAGTCTTTCGACTTTTGAGATTCTGAAAGGCACTTAAGACGGGAGTACCCGTGTGAATATTGCCGCCATGAAAAGGATAGCCATGGAGCTGAATCGCCTCACCAGGAATATCATCGTGCGAAAGCTTAGGAGTTCCTCCCATCTGCTGGATATAAAAGCGTTGCACTTTCAAATCAGGTGTCGACAGACTCGAATCCCTTAGAACATCGAAACTATTCTTCACAGAAAAGACAATACTTTCCTTAGGAAACTCTCCTTGTTCGAGCAGATGCGCATCGAACCATGTACGGACTTCATGCCAAGGCCCTTCGGACTGCGAATTCAGGTACATCATTTCCGAAGCCGCATGAAATCCAGGAAATACTGTAAGACGTTTAGGAAGAGAGAGTCCTTGATAGAAATCTAAAATTTCGTTTACTGGAAAAAGGGTATCATCATAGTTGTGGGACAGGAGCATAGGAGTTTGCAGAGCATTGATGTCTTTCAGCTTATAAATTGGAGAAATCTTGATTTGCAGATCTTTCCAGCTCGTACCAGCAGGTGATTCCTTGAGTTGAGCTATTACATCTTTGACCATCTGTGTTGGATTACCGAAAGCTGTCAAAAATCCAAGTAGAATAGCAGACCACGTAGACCTTTGCGTATTCCCAAGACTGGGATGAGCAAAATCGCTCCATGCGCTGAGAGCTGCTACCGCTCCGAGGCGAGGTTCAACTGCCGAAAGGAGCAGGGCAAGGCCAGCTCCCTCCGAAATACCAGTGACACCGATATGCTTAGCTTCGATTCCCTGATTGGCTATCATCCAACTCACGACATCCTGAGCATCCCTGGTTAGTTTGTCATAATCTAAGGTGTTAACACCTTGTGATCCATGCCAACCCCTTGGATTGTAGCGAAAGATCGTATAGCCTTGATCAGCAAAGAGCTTGGCTTGGGCATCGTAAATGGCAAAGGTTTGACCAAAGGGGTTCAAAAACAGAATCGCAGGTTTATGCGCAGCAGCTTGCCGGATTTTTGGATAAAGTACCTCACCCTTTAGGATGAGGCCTTCACGCACAGGAATGTCTACGGAGATTTTATTGTAATCC